>Ga0164313_10000531_pt1 | contig 31049 bp, 26 predicted proteins | sample GuaBasSedimGuay4_FD_113735 | JGI IMG/M metagenome (GOLD analysis project Ga0164313, IMG submission 113735) | Subseafloor sediment microbial communities from Guaymas Basin, Gulf of California, Mexico - Guay4, Core 4569-4, 0-3 cm | ecosystem: Environmental > Aquatic > Marine > Hydrothermal vents... | reverse complement strand
CACGAGTTCGTCGCAGCGCGCCTGAGTTACATCGGGTGACCCGACGCCACAGGAGAATGCATCGTACTCATCGTTGCTGATGTCATAAACGAGACCCGGATCATTCGCCTTGTTCGGGTCGATGTGACCGCTGCCAAAGTCGAAAGGAATCGCTTGCGTCTCTCCGTCAGACAATTTTATGTTTTGATGAGCAGTAGTCATCAGCGCGGACTTAATTGCAGCGGGACTCCAGTCAGGATGACCTTGTTTCAACAGCGCGGCTACTCCCGAAATATGCGGGGCTGCCATCGATGTGCCGCTTAAGAATGCGAAAAATTCTCCGGAAACGGAATTGATGGCATCCGGTGTGCTGCCGGCGAGGATATTGACGCCAGGCGCGGTGAGGTCCGGCTTGAAAATGTCGGGGACGGGGCCCGGACCGCGGGAGGAAAACGATCCCATGATATTGCCGGTGTCAGTTTCGGTAAGGAAAAAGCTCTTGTCGAGTACAACGTTGATGACCTGGTCCGCATTGATTTCATCAAGTATGAGGTTGCCATCGGCGGCACCGACCATCAGCGCCGGAATATCGGACAAACCGGTGACGCCGGTCATTACGATTGGGGTACCCGTAATATTAAAGACCACAACCGCGATGGCGCCCGCGTCATCAGCGTTGGCAACTTTGACATCAAAGTCACAACCACCACGCTGGATGAACGCGATGTTGCCTGACACGTCGCTGCCATTCACCAGTGACTGGCAACCATCGAATGAATTGCCAACCGTGCCGTCCGGCAACGTGTCGTCATTGTCGTCGACCAGGACAAGTTGTCCTTCGATCGGGTCACGGTCAAGTAATGCTGGTGTAAAGGCGGCTTCCTTGACGGCGTATTTGCCGGCGACCGCAGGCGGTGAACTGACCTGCATGGCCTCGAGAGAATGCTCGCCAGTGCGGCTGGAAGCGGCGGCGGTTATCACAGCAGGATTGCCTGCCGGTGAGGTGATAGTGTCGAAATTCGGTCCTTCATTGCCGCCTGCAACGACCGCCAGCACGCCGGCCTTGGCAGCTGCCAGTAATGCGATGTCATCGGGTGCGGTAACGGTAAACAGGGAGCTGCCGACGGAGTAATTAATAATGTGCACGCCATCGGCAACTGCCAGGTCAATAGCGTTGGCAAGATCCGATGTGTTGCAACTTGCGCGTGTTGCATCAGGTCGTAACCAACAGGCTTTATAAACGGCGATGCGGGCCTTTGGCGCCATACCCTCAACCCTGCCGAGGAAGGTGCCGAAGATAGATGCTTTAACTCTGTTGCCGGCGGCTGTGGTTGCGGTGTGTGTGCCGTGGCCATCAACATCTCGTGGCGAGAAGATTTCATCGACATCTATGGGCCCGGTAGCGTTTGCGCCATCAACAATGAAACGTGCACCGATCAATTTGTTGTTGCAGTCCTCTTCAGCAAACTGCGGGCCGGTCTGACATATGCCGTTCCAGTTATCGGGAGGAGTATCGAATACCTGGACATCGTCCATCTTGTCGAAACGATTGCAAAGCCATCTGCCAAGCAACGAAACCTCCGCCCAGGTGCTGCGGCACAATTGCGGTCGATCGGCCTCACGCGTGTCCTGTAATGCCGGATGATCCGCTGCAATGCCGCTGTCAATGACGCCAATGACAATGCCATCGCCATCCAGCCCGGGTGCACCACGCAAACCAACGTCGGCGGCAAACAGATCAAGAAAATCTGCACTGAAGTTTGTCGTGAGCGGTCGTACTTCGTCTTCCCAGATGCGCAGCACTTCAGGCATGTGCTCGACTTTGGTGGCTTGTTGCGGTGACATCTTCGCAGCGAAGCCGTTGAGCGCATATTGATAAGTGTGAATTTGTTCGACGCCAGGCCCGGCTCTCGTGATGACACTGGCTTGCTCGCGCACCAGTTTCTCAACGTGGTTTTGCACGGCGGGGTTGTGCTTGTCGAATGGCGTGACGGACGCAAGCTGACCGGGGGACGTTTTGGCAACAGCCCGCGTCGCCGCCGCGGATGTTGCGTGAAATTCCGCGGCCGCCGATGTCCGCAGTTGCACGATGTAGACCTTGCTGACGTTGTTCGCATCCTCCGTACCCGCGAGCCGGATACTGGCAGGTGAACCACCTTTGCGCAGGCGCGACTCATTATCGGCAGATGCAAAACCCGCCAAAAATATCGCGCACAGAATTGTCAGCCTGAATAACGTCACAGAGATACCGTCATGCAGCACGTTCTCTCATACGTACTGCGTTGATTCTAAATAAAGAAACCGATGTAAACCCCGGTTTTACAAGGATATTACCACATTGGCAAAAAAAATTTGTAGGAGCCCGCCGTACGCTAGTCGCGGTTGCTCATTCTTCGTGATGATCTCCCTATCGGCACGGGCGATCAAAGCTTTGCTACACGCATCAAGTCTGGATCGCCCGCTGGGCGGGCTCCTACAGATTTGTCGCATATGTTAAGCGTCGGCGCGCAGTTTACGGCCTCCAGCCAGCGACTCGCTTATGGGCAGGTTCTTTCTCCGATTTGTGCTTGTCGGCCATTTGCGCGATCCAATCGAACCACTCCCCCCACGACGGTTGCTTCTGTTCGGTTCGGATTTCTTCCAGCCAGACAGAAAGTTTTCTATACATGGAGGTCATCATGCCGCCGGCAAGCTCCATGACCAGGTCGAATTTGGCGATTCTTTTGTACACCAGCAGACCCATGGTCTCGAAAGTGGTGCTGACAATGACTGCGGCGTCTTCATACTCCGGTCCCTTCTCACGCATTTCTGCGGCGGAGATTCCGTCTGGCAGCTGGTGCAGGAGAGAAACAGCCCGGGCGAGTTCCGGGTTATAGAATGTCTGCATCAGGTTCGTCGCAATCCTGTCTCGTTGCTGCGTGCGATAAACACGAATCTGAAACCAGCCAAAGAGAAGGCCCGACACAATTGTAAACGCGCCAATTATTTCTGCGAGCGATGCGATCTGCTCCAATGACATTCCAGTCATACTCTACTCCCGCTACTCTCCCAACCAGTCCCGTGGACGAAGATAGTTTGCATACAAATCGGCCTCCGGAGAATTTGTCTCTGGTTTCCAGTCATATTCCCAGCGGACACGCGGTGGCAACGACATCAATATGGACTCGGTACGCCCGCCGGATTGCAAACCGAACAACGTGCCGCGATCATAAATCAGGTTGAATTCCACGTAGCGGCCACGTCGATACAATTGAAATTCCCGTTCCCGTTCGCCGAAATTATGATCTTGTCGCGCCGTAACGATTGGCAGGTAAGCTGGCAGAAACTGATCGCCAAGCGCTCGCGTAAGTGCAAACGATTTTTCGAATCCGTTTTCATTCAGGTCATCGAAAAAGAGACCGCCGACGCCACGTGTCTCGTCACGGTGCGGTAAAAAGAAATATTCATCGCACCAGGCTTTGTACTTGTCGTAAACATCATCACCAAACGGAGCACACGCTTCTTGCGCTTTCTTGTGCCAGTGAACGACATCCTCGTGAAATGGGTAATACGGAGTGAGATCGAAACCGCCACCAAACCACCAAACGGCGTCGCCATCCTTTGCATCAGTCGAAAAGAAGCGAAAGTTCGCGTGTGTGGTGGGCACGTACGGGTTGTTGGGATGCAGTACGAGCGACACGCCCATCGCCTGGAAGCTTTGTCCCGCAAGTTCCGGACGACTTTTCGTTGCTGAAGGCGGCATCTCCTTGCCAAACACATGCGAGAAACCAACGCCGGCCTGCTCGAAGACGGAGCCACCGACCAGTACACGACTTTCACCACCACCGCCTGCGGGACGGTCCCAGCGATCATGCTGAAACTTCTGCGTGCCATCGACTTCTTCGAGCGCCGTGGTTATGCGTTGTTGCAGCGAGCGGAGATACTCCTCTACTGCCTGAATACTGGTTTCGGTCATGCAGGCCTCAATGTTTTCCCGGTTTGTAAATCGCGGATCTCGGATGGGCCTGACGCAGGGCCACATTCTCCTGGAACGATATAGTCTACAAGAGCCTGAAAGCCACGGCGAAGTACGAAAGAATTACGAGCCGGTGGTCGACCTGAAACATTGGCGCTAGTCGATACAAGCGCTGAGTCCGCGGCCTCACACAACGCACGCGCAACGGGATGGGTTGTCAGGCGAACCGCTAGGCCGTCATGATTCCCGCGTATCCATGTGGGCACGTTATCCGTCGCCGGAACTATCCAGGTTACCGGCTTGTCGTCGCTCGAGGTCAGGGGAGCGCCGTTTTCCGGCAGTGTTATCCATTGATCCAGCTGGGCCAGATCCGCTGCAATCAGCGCAAGACCCATTGCCGGATCGCGCTCCTTGATTGCCAGGATTCTGCTGACCGCCGCAAAGTTGTCGGGCAGGCAGCCGAGGCCAAATACACCCTCGGTTGGATACGCGACTACGCCACCAGCCTGCAGGATACGGGCTGCTCGTTGAATGGGTTGAGGGACGGCCATTCGTTACACCGTCTCTCTACCAAGACCTAAGAGTCGTCGCCGTCAGCCGGCTTAGCCACAGTTTTCTTTTTGGCGGCCTTCTTTGCCGTTTTCTTTTTGGTCTTCTTTTTCTTAGCTTTTTTCTTAGCCTTCTTCTTCGCGGCTTTTTTCGCGACCTTTTTCTTGGCCACTTTTTTCTTGCCGCGCCGTCCACGCACAGGTGCTGCAGCAAGCAGTTCTATGCATTCCTCAAGCGTTAACGATTTAGGCTCGCGATCCTTTGGCACCCGCGCATTTTTCGTTTTGTCGGTTATGTACGGACCGTAACGACCGTTAAGCACCTGAATGCCTTCAGCTTCGAAATCCTGAATGATGCGTTCGGCGTCAGCCTTGATTTTTTCCGCGATGAGTTCGAGTGCACGTGGCAACTCGACTGTATAAGGATCGTCTTCCTTCATGGAAACGTATTTGTCGCCATAACGAACATACGGACCAAATCGTCCGACGCTGGCAGAGACCGGCAGGCCATCTGCAGTTTCACCAAGCTTGCGCGGCAACTTGAATAGTTCAAGGGCGGTTGCAAGATCAATGTCATTCATTTTCTGGCCGGGACGCAGTCCGGCAAATTTCGGTTTTTCTTCGTCGTCTTTTGTGCCGATCTGTACGAATGGGCCATAACGACCCATGCGCACTGTAATGGGTTTGCCGCTTTTCGGATCCGTGCCGATCTCACGTGACTGTGCAACCTGCTCGCGCGACACGCTTTCTTCTTTGTCTGTAACCAGGTCATGAAACGGTTTCCAGAAATGCTCGAGCAATGGCACCAGCTCTTTCTTGCCCAGCGAGACCTCATCCAGGTCGTCTTCAAGGCGCGCAGTAAAGTCGTAGTCCACGTATTGCTTGAAGTGTTCGGTCAGGAAACCGATGACGATCCTTGCAATGTCGGTCGGCAAAAAGCGCTTGCCGTCCATCTCGACATATTCACGATTTTTCAATGTGGTGATGATGTTGGCATAGGTTGAAGGCCGGCCAATACCGTATTCCTCCAACGTCTTTACAAGACTCGCTTCCGTGAATCGCGGCGGTGGCTCCGTAAAGTGCTGCTCAGGGCGTAATTCGTCCAGGTTGATGACGTCGCCTTCGTTAACTTCGGGGAGCAGGCGATCTTTGTCGTCCTCTGCGTCCTCGTCCTTGCCTTCCTGATAGGCAGCCATGAAGCCAGGCTCGACCAGTACGGAGCCGTTTGCGCGCATGCGGTGATCATTAGCCGCATCCGGAGTATCGGAGGAAAGACCGGGAACGAACTCAAGCGCGACTGTATCGAAAATCGCCGGCACCATCTGGCAGGCCATGGTGCGTTTCCAGATCAATGTGTACAGCTTGAACTGATCGTCGTCGAGTTTGCCTTTCAGCGATTCCGGAGTACGCGCAACCGAAGTCGGTCGAATGGCTTCATGCGCTTCCTGCGCATTTTTTGATTTGGTTTTGTAAGTGCACGGTTCATCCGGCAGGTTTTTCCTGCCGTAGCGTTCTTCGATGACTTCCCGAATCTCGTCAACGGCGACAGAGGCAAGTGTCACCGAGTCGGTACGCATATAAGTGATGAGGCCGACATTGCCTTCATCCGGCAGTTCCAGTCCTTCATAGAGACGTTGTGCTACACGCATGGTCCACTGCGTATTGAAGCCAAGCTTGCGCGAGGCTTCCTGTTGCAGTGTCGAAGTCGTAAACGGAGCCGCCGGATTGCGGCGACGTTGTTTCTTCTTAACACTGACGGTGGTCAGTTTTCCGGAGGCAGCTTCAATGAGAGTTGTCTCAACTTCCCGCGCAGAAGTTTCGTTCTCAAAACTGAATTGCTCGACCTTCTCGCCTTTGTAACGAACCAGCCTTGAGACAAACGGTTGCTCGTCTTTGCTGACGCCAGCCTCTATGGTCCAGTATTCGCGCGCTTTGAATGCCTCGATCTCAAGCTCGCGCTCGACGATCATTCTCAGTGCCGGGCTTTGTACCCGACCCGCAGACAAGCCGCGCTGAACTTTTTTCCAGAGCAACGGCGACAGGTTGAAGCCGACCAGGTAATCCAGCGCCCGGCGTGCTTGCTGGGCACTGACCAGTTCACCGGAGACCTCACGTGGATCTTTTATAGCCGCCTGCACTGCATTTTTGGTGATCTCATGAAAAATGACCCGGTGCACTTCTTTGTTATCCAGGGCATTCTTTTCGTGCAGTAGTTCTGTCAGATGCCAGGCAATGGCTTCGCCTTCCCTGTCCGGGTCAGTCGCGAGGTACAGGGCATCAGCTTTCTTCAGCGCCTTGACGATCGCGTTTACGTGTTTCTCGTTGCGCTCAATAATCTTGTACTTCATGGCGAACCCGTTCTCGGGATCGACGGCACCTTCCTTGGGCACAAGGTCACGCACATGGCCGTAGGATGCGAGGACATCAAAGTCCTTGCCGAGATACTTGCTGATGGTTGTAGCCTTGGCAGGCGATTCGACTATGACAAGATTTTTGGACATTCGAGCTGACTATTCCTTTTATTGCATCAAAATGAGCAAAACCGCGGACGATGCCGCGGTTGAATTACAGCTTTAAGAGCCGGGTGTCAAGATTTGTCGTGTCAGCGACGCGCCTCAGCGCAATAAAACTGTCAGTGTATCGCGGTGTCACTCTCGTCAAAAACGAGGTCTTCCATACGAGCGTACGCCAGTTCCTGGCCCGGCTGGCTGAATAAAACCATCAATACGACCCACTTAATCTGCTCGACATCAATATCCGGGCTTTCCAGCGCCAGCAGACGATCAATCAGGATTTCGCGCTGTGGTGGCGAGAGAATGCCGATTTGCTCAAGATAGGTGATAAAACCGCGGCAGCCGGAATCAAGCCGTTGCATTTCGCTATCATCATAGATGCGAATTCCATGGCCGGTGTTGGGGGTGTGCACCAGTTTTTGCTGGTTGTCGGTCAGTCCGTCAAGCCAGTCAAGCGCACGGTCGATCTCGCTATCGCCGAATCCCGCCCGGGCAAGCTCGTCGCGCAACTCGTGTTGATCCGGTTCCGGTTGTGCCTCAGCGTCGACGTAAGTCTCAAACAGGTACATCAGAACGTCGAGTACATTTTCTTTCATGCCTGGAGCGTCTCCCTGTTGACCGTTATCCAGTTACTGCTGCCCAATTACCAAGTATTGCTGCCGATTTCTACGCGGACCGTCTTGCATACCGGCCGCCAGCTTGTGCTTCAATCTTTTTCTCAAGCTCCAGGATCAGAAGCATGGAGGAAACCTGATCAATCGTCAATCCGGATTGTTCGGCGAGTTCATCAGCGCTCGCCGGGTCATAACTTAATGTCTGCAGCAGTTTTTCGTAGTCAGGGTCGTGATGTTTGCTACTGCTGGTTTCAGGTGCGTCCGTTGTCGCATTTTGCATAAGATGCCCGACCATCGGACCAAGCTCGCTGACGATGTCATCGGCGCTCTCAACCAGTTTTGCGCCCTGCCGAATGAGCTGATGGCAACCGCGCGACATTGGATTATGTATTGAGCCCGGAATAGCGAATATTTCGCGCCCCTGTTCCCCGGCAAGTCGCGCACTGATAAGCGAACCGCTACGTTTTGCTGCCTCAACGACCAGTGTGCCAAGACTCAGTCCGCTGATCAGTCGGTTGCGCCTCGGGAAATGCTCCTTGCGCGGTGGACTGCCCAGCGGATACTCGGAACAAAGCGCTCCACCTGCGGCTATGCGATGTGCCAACTCACGGTTTTCAGCAGGATAGATTCGGTCAATGCCGTGCCCGAGAAAGGCGACGGTCATTGCGTCGGCGTCCAGCGCACCCTCGTGAGCTGCGGCGTCGATGCCCTGAGCGAGACCGCTGACGATACAAAAGCCTGATCTGCCCAGGTGTTTCGCGAATTCGTACGCATTTTGTCGACCGCCGCGGGTCGGATTGCGGCTGCCAACAATCGCCAGCGCCGGCAAATGCAGCGCGTCAATATTGCCAACGACATACAGTTGCTTTGGTGGGTCCGGAATCTGCCGCAGCAAATGCGGGAAGTCGTCCGACTCCGCCGCGATGATGTGGTGTTGCGGTTCGCTAAGCCACTCCTGATCGATTTCGTTCGTTGTCACCCGCGCTTACCTGAAAAGTTCTTCTGCATTCCATAGTAGTGGTTATCTGTCGATAACGGGGATACATATCTGCTAAAGGCCTGCAGATTTCGCGCAAAAAAAAGCCGGCGCTGTCAGAACGCCGGCCCTTTTAAATTTTTGTTACCTAGATCGGATTACGAACTGCATCGAGGACGTGAATGTCGCTCGTTGCGCGCATTACCAGCCCATAGCCTATTCGGTCATAGACTTTGAAGACCATGATCGTACCGGCTTGCTCATCAGGCAGGGTAACTTTCTCGTTAGCACCAAAACTACCAAATGAGTGACCGGCATAACGATCGCGAACCGTCTCGCCAGCCTGGTAAACCGATAAAACGTCACCGGGTGCCAGGCCGTGTCGTGCGCCGCGATTCATAACAACGACCTGATACTGACCGATCATCGATACGCCATCGACCACCGAAATGATCTGACCGTCGACATCAATGTCCGGTGCTTTAGGAAAGAAGTTCAACGGAATGTCGACAGTCTCGGGAACCAGTCGGTCGCCCTCAAGCGCCTCGCGGTTGGTGTCTGTTAGCGACACAGTTGCCGGGTCGCCGCCACGAGCCAGCGCGCCTTCGCCAACATAGATACCCTGGTAGCCGATCAACTTGCCGTCGTCCGGGTCCCTGAGTGCATCACCAACATGGACAACGCTATAGCGCGTGCCCGTTGCTACCGGTTCGCCACCACGGACATAGATGTCGTTACCCGCTGAAGCAATCATATGGTCGCCGCGGGTAGCGAGAATGTAGGGCAGTTGACCGATCTGATCTTTCTCCAGGACGAGTCCCTTCGACAGGAAAGCATCAATCTGTTCGTACGGAATACTTGTAATCGATTCGGTGAGCGGCGTTACGCGCGCCTGCGGCGAGAGGCGATAAGCCGATGCCCTGACGTTTGTAATCCGCTGTTGACCATCGATCATCACCAGCGCGAGGACATCCCCGGGATAAATAAGGTGTGGATTCTCAACCTGTGGGTTGACATACCAGACTTCGGGCCAATACCACGGGTCTCTGAGGAACGTTGCTGATATGTCCCAGAGCGTATCGCCGACCTGGACCGTGTACTCGTCAGGCGCGCCCGAGGCAAGCGGTACAGGCTGGCTGATCTGCTGCATGGCTGGCTGGCTCTGGCTGGCCGGGGCTGGCCGGCTAACCGGATCCATGGAAGATGAGCCACTGGGAACCGTTGAGGTCCTGGCGGCCGGAGGCGGTGCCTCGTTATCATCCTTGCCGAACGGGTTGAGAGAGCAGCCGGCCATAGAGATAACCAGTGCAATAAGGGTCACATTGAGACCGCTTTTAAGGCATTTATTGTCAGGAGACATAATCGACGGGTGCTCCATCATAGTAGTCTGTGCCTGCCCGTTGGCAAGCGTTGCTATAATATGTCGTGTCGGGGGCAATCAAGCTGCCAAACACGTCACAATTTCGGCCCAAAAGCGGGTTACGGCAGCGCGAATATCAGGCAGCATTGTCCGCTATGTTATTCAATAAAGTCAAAAATTTAGGTCTGGTTATTAGTAATTCACACGAGTTTTAGCGTTAGTAATTATGGCAAAACTGAAAATACTCGAATTTCCCGATCCGCGGCTGCGCAAGAAGGCCGTGCCGGTGGCGACTGTGGACGATGCTTTGCGCCAGCTCATCGATGACATGTTCGAGACCATGTATGACGCTCCCGGTATAGGACTGGCGGCAACCCAGGTCGATGTACACCGGCGCCTGCTGGTCGCAGACGTGTCCGCTGAAAAAGATGATCCTTATGTGCTGATTAACCCGGAAATCGTTGCCAGGGATGGTCTGGAAGTATCGGAAGAGGGCTGTTTGTCCGTTCCCGGTTATTACGAGGAAGTGGAGCGCGCCGAGCATGTTCGCGTGAATTATCTGGATCGTAATGGCGCCGCGATTGAGGCCGACTTCGACGGCCTGCTTGCGGTTTGTGTGCAACACGAAATCGACCACCTGGACGGCCGCCTGTTTGTGGATTACTTGTCTGAGGCGAAACGCCAGCGTATTCGCAAGCGCCTGGAAAAAGATCGTCGACTACAGATACAGGAAACGGCTGCGGTGCTCTGACTGGCACCGGCGCACGTAATTACCCGATCGCTAACCTGATAACGCCCCATGAATGCTGCAAAACTATTGTTTGCCGGTACCCCGGATTTCGCCCTGGCATCATTGCGTGCGCTGGTTAGTGCCGGTTTTGTACCGGCGGCCGTACTGACGCAGCCTGATCGCCCGGCCGGGCGCGGCAAAAAACTTGGTGCCAGTCCGGTTAAGCAATTCGCACTTCTGCAAGAGATTCCACTATGGCAGCCCGAGACGCTCAAAGATCCTGAATTCGTCAGCAAGCTGACCGACATGCAACCGGACATCATTATCGTCGCGGCGTACGGATTAATTCTGCCGCAGGCGATTCTCGATATTCCCCGTCAGGGTTGTCTTAATGTGCACGCGTCATTATTGCCACGCTGGCGCGGTGCTGCGCCCATTCAGCAGGCGATACTCGAGGGTGACAGTCAAACAGGAATAAGCCTGATGCAAATGGAAGCTGGTCTTGATAGCGGTCCTGTTTTTGCCACTGCGGCAACGTCGATTGGTGGCGCTGAAACTGCGGGCGAATTGCATGATCGACTGGCGTTGCTTGGCGGTGAATTACTCGTCGGGAAGTTGCCTGAGATCCTCGGTGGAACGCTTGCCAGTGTGCCCCAGGATGACAGCCTGGCGACTTATGCGGGCAAGATCAAGACTGCGGACGCGGCCATAGACTGGAGCGAGACGGCTCAGGATACATTAGGAAAAATAAGAGCTTATAACCCAGTGCCGGGCGCATTTTTTGACCTGGACGGCGCGCGCATCAAGTGCTGGCGGGCAGAATTACACGCTGGCATTGAAGGTCCCGCGGGCACAATTCAGGCGGCGGGAAAAGAGGGTATAGACGTCGCTTGCGGCGAGGGTGGCTTGCGCCTGCTGGAACTACAGCGACCCGGTGGACGGCGCGTAACCGCCGCGGAGTTTGCGGCACAGGCCGGGCTGCAGGGCAAGCAATTGGGCTCGCTGTGAAGAAGCTGCGAAGTAAGCTCTGATGAGCGAGTTGAAATCGGGCGCGCGGCTGCGCGCGGAGGCAGCAAAAGCGATTGATGCGGTGGCCAGCGAAGGTCGCTCACTGGATGCGGTGCTTGCCGAACTGGACGAGCGCATCAGCCCGGGTGATCGTGCGCTGGTAAAGATGCTTTGTTATGGCACGTTGCGGTTTCACTGGCGCCTGCGTGCACAGATACGCCAGCTTGTGGATCGGCCGTTGAAGGCGCGCGACAGTGTTATCGAATCGCTACTTGCTGTAGGCCTGTTTCAGCTAAGTGATACACGTGTGCCCGATCATGCCGCTGTTTCGACTACGGTCGAGGCCGCCCGGCTCCTGCGGCGACCAAAGTACAAAGGCCTGATCAACGCTGTCATGCGCAATTACCTGCGCAAGGACATGAAAAACCAGGAGCCTGCAGATGACGAGTCCCGTTTCAATCATCCGGCCTGGCTGATCAAGCGGTTGCAGGCCGACTGGCCAGAGCACTGGCAGCAGATTCTCGAAGCAAACAACGACCGCGCGCCGATGTGGTTGCGGGTCAACCGGCAACATATGTCAGCCGCGCAATACGTTGAAAAATTTGCGGTTGACGGGCATGAGCTGGACGGACTCGAACAGGCAGTGCGACTCAGCCAGCCACTGCCGGTAGAGGAATTGCCTGGATTCAGCGAGGGTCGGGTCTCGGTGCAGGACGGTGCAGCACAGCTCGCTGCGCCCTGGTTATTGGCTGGTGGTGGCACAAGCGTGCTGGATGCCTGCGCTGCCCCGGGCGGAAAAACCGGCCATTTGCTGGAACTAATGGCCCCTGACGCGGTTCTGACAGCTATTGATCAGGATGCGCAAAGGCTACGCGGTGTGGCGGAAAACCTGGCCCGACTCAAGCTTGATGCAACCGTCGTGGCCGGCGATGCATCAAATACTAAAGATTGGTGGGACGGGCAGCATTTCGAGCGGATATTACTGGACGCGCCGTGCTCGGCGACCGGCGTAATCCGACGCCACCCCGATATCAAGTTGTTACGCCGCGAGACAGACATAGCAACACTTGCAGCCTTGCAGAGAGCGATGCTGGAGGCCCTCTGGGCGGTTCTCAGACCCTCAGGACGCCTCTTGTACGTTACCTGCTCTGTACTGGCTGAGGAAAATGACGGGCTCGTTGGCGGCTTTCTGGCTGCACATGACGATGCGCGGGAGGACAGGGCGTTGCACAATAACAACATCCACGATCTAATGTATGAGAAGACCTGTGGTTTCCAGGTGCTGCCTGGAACACAGGGACTGGACGGCTTTTACTTTGCGTGCCTTGAGAAAATATCCTGACAACATAATGAAGTTTTTGCGGACAACCGGATTGGCGGCTTTATTGCTGGTACTCGCTGCGGCGACGCTGGCGCAGGAAGAGATGCCGCGCCAGGGTTTCTTTGACGTCCGTTCTGCAAGCACCAGCCTGAACAACGGCGTGCACGAACTCGAGGCCCGGTTGCAGCTCATCCTGAGTCAGGACGCCCTGGACGCGTTGAACAGCGGTGTGCCGCTGACAATTGAGTTGAACCTCGAGGTGATCCGGGTACGGGGTCTCTGGCTGGACGAGGTCGAAGCCCAGCTCACCCTCACCTATGAACTCGAATACCGGCCACTGAGTCAGCGCTACATCGTGCGCAATCTGAATAGCGGTGATCTGGATTCTTTTGCAACGCTCTATTCGGCACTGAATAACCTTGGACGCATCCAGGGGTTGCCGGTCATTGATGATGCGCTGATCAATCCGGAGAGCAGGTATCGAATACGGCTACGAGCCGCGTTAAGCACCCGCCAGTACCCGGCGGCGTTGCGAATAATATTTTTCTGGCGCAGCCAGTGGCAACTTGAGAGCAAGTGGTTCGAATGGTCGCTCGAACGATAAGAAGAGGCGTAACCGCTGCCCTCGGCGTGATCGGCGTCGGGATGGCGCTGACGGCCGTCTTTTTGCTGAGCCGAACGGCGCAGAATTCGGAAGAGTTTGAGTCGCTGCATATCATCATTTTGCTGATCAACATTGCGGGCGTACTGGCACTGTTTGCGCTCTCGGTTGGCAGCCTGGCACGCCTGCTGCGCGATTATCGCAACCACGTGCCGGGATCGAGACTGAAAGCACGCATGGTCGGGATGTTCGTGGGTCTGGCCGTCTTACCGCTGTTAGTGGTCTTCTATTTTTCCCTGCAGTTCATCAACAGCGGTATCGATACCTGGTTTAATGTTGAGGTTGAAGCAGGACTCGATGATGCGCTGGAGTTGAGCCGAGTGGCGCTCGAGATGCAGATGCGCGATCACCTCGCCACGATGACACAAATTGCCGACCGCCTGGAGAATGTTAATCCGCGGCAGTTGATTTTTGAGCTCAGCATGCTCAGGCGGGAAAGTGGCGCAAGTGAAATTTCGATCTATGGACGCAACAGCCGGATACTGGCAACCAGTTCCGATCAGTCGGCCGGGAGTTTGCCCAAGCCGCTGGCCGACGAAGTCTTGCTGCAGATTGGACAAAACCGCCCATTCGTTAGTCTCGATCCACTGGCGCGCGGTGGATATGAAATTCGTACTGCCGTGCGTTTGGGCAACAAAGGCCGCCGTGATCCTGGCGGCATAATTCTGGCGCACTTCCCGGTGCCGGAGCGGATTGGCGCGATGGCAGACAAAGTGGATACGTCTTACAGCGCCTACAAACGCGCCATCTATCTGCGCGATCCGCTGAAACGAAATTTGTCGCTGACATTGACCGTGGTCCTGCTGGTGTCTTTGCTGGCTTCAATTTATGGCGCATTCCTGCTGTCACGCCGCCTGGTTAAACCTATCCAGGACCTGGTTGCCGGCACTCGCGCAGTTGCTCAAGGAGATTTCGATACGCAGTTGCCGGCACCATCGCGAGACGAGATTGGGTTCCTGATCAGTTCGTTTAACGACATGACACAACGTCTTGCGGCTGCCCGGCGCGAGGCAAGCATCAATGAAGCGCTGGTCGAGGCAGAACGTGCCAATCTTGAAGTTATTCTGGCCAGGCTGTCCACCGGTGTTGTGTCTCTTGAATCGGACCTGACCATTCGCACCGCGAACCAGGCAGCAGGCGCAATCCTGAATGTTGATCTCGAAAACCGTATCGGCGAACGCCTGCCGGATGTTGCCAAGGGTCATCCGTTGCTGCAGCAGTTCGTCGATATTGCCAGTGTGCACCACAACGCGAGCGAGACGGACTGGCGCGAGCAGATGGTTTTAAGCGGTGAGGTCGGGCGACAGATTCTGACTTGTGCCTGTACGACCCTGCCGGGTGATGAAGATCATGAGACCGGTTTTGTTGTGGTCTTCGACGACATAACAGCAACCTTGCAGGCGCAACGTGATTCAGCGTGGGGAGAAGTCGCTCGCCGGCTTGCGCATGAAATCAAAAACCCGTTAACGCCGATCCAGTTATCGGCGGAGCGAGTGCGGCGCAAGTACTTACACACGATGTCCGCCGAGGATGCGCAGGTGCTGGATCGTGCAACACATACGATCGTGCAGCAGGTCGAGGCGATGAAGGAAATGGTGAACGCGTTCAGTGACTATGCGCGCGCACCGGATATCGACCTGAATAAATTCAGCATTGATAAACTGGTGCATGAAGTTGTCGATTTGTATCGCGCACAGGAAAGCGGGTTGCAGATTATTCTTAAGACAGATTCCGATTTGCCGAATATTGAAGCTGATGTCGGTCGCATCAGGCAGGTGTTGCACAACCTTATTCGCAACGCCATCGAGGCGCTTGAAAATTCATCGGACGGCCGCATTGAAGTCGGTGTCAGTGTTGCAGAACTACACGACGTCGAAGTTGTGGAAATCGTTGTGGCAGACAATGGGCCTGGATTTGAAATCGGCTCGATCAACGAAGTTTTCGATCCTTATGTAACGAGCAAACCCAAGGGCACCGGGCTTGGTCTTGCGATTGTCAAAAAAATGGTCGAGGAACACCTCGGCATTATTGATGCGAGAAACCGCGAACAGGGTGGAGCCGTGATTAGAATTCAGTTACCGATAGATGAGGCAGCGCGTGAACAAATGATTGCCAATCGGTTGGGTGGTAATACAGAGCAACGGAGGGAAAGAGCATGAGCACGTCACATGTGCTGGTGGTTGATGACGAGGCGGATATCAGGGTACTGATTGACGAAATTCTCTCGGACGAGGGTTATCAGGTAACGGTTGCGGGTAACGCATCCGAGGCCCGTGCTGCCCGCGATGATGACAAGTTCGATCTTGTCCTGCTGGATATCTGGATGCCGGATACGGATGGCATCAGTTTATTGCGGGAGTGGTCGGAGCCAGGTGACCTGGACTGTCCCGTCGTAATGATGTCCGGGCACGGTACTGTCGATACGGCCGTGGAGGCCACGCGGCTTGGCGCATTCGACTTCGTCGAGAAGCCGTTGTCGCTTGCCAAACTGTTGCGCACGGTAGAGCGGGCAATCGATTCGTCAACCAGGTCGGCGGGGTCGGCGCGTAGTCTGTTGCCGTCTCTCATGACGCCGGTGGGTCGTAGCCCGCTGATGAAGAATCTTCGCGATAGAGTGCAGAAATATGCAAACCAGGCATCCCCGGTGCTGCTTAGCGGCGAGCCGGGTACGGGGCGTGGTGCTTTCGCCCGTTATATTCACGGCATGAGTTCGCGTGCTGATGGGCCCCTGGTAAGCCTGCTGGCCGCATCCCTGACAGAAACCAATGCCGAAACGCAGTTGTTGGGCAGTGAGTCAGGCGGTGATGTGCACAGTGGTTATTTCGAGCGCGCAGGAAACGGCACGTTAGTCATCGATGAGCTTGCCGATCTGTGTGATCAGGCACAGAAGCTGATCCTCAGCGTGCTCGAGCAGGGAGAATTCACACGCGCGGGCGGCCATGAGCGGGTGAAACTACAGGCGCGGGTTCTCGCCACGGTGAAAGCAGATTATGAAGAGGCTATAGAGCGCGGCGAGTTGCGCCGTGAGTTGATCTCGAACCTGAATACATTGAGCGTGCATGTGCCACCGCTGCGCGAATACGCGGAAGATGTGCCGGAACTCCTGACTTACTACGTCGACAAGCTGGTCGATGCGGAAGGACTTTCATTCCGTCGCTTCAGTGTTGCCGCACAGAATCGCTTGAGAAATTATCCGTGGCCCGACAACGTTCGTGAACTCAAAAACCTGGTACGCCGGTTGCTGCTTACAGGAAGTGAAGAAGAGATCACTCTGGCTGACGTGGAAAGCGAAATCAGCGCGGTATCGGATGCCGCGCAACCACTGGTAAAACAGGATTTGCTGGCCTTACCGTTGCGCGAAGCGCGGGAACAATTCGAACGCGCCTACTTGCAACAGCAACTGGTGCTGTGCGATGGCAAAGTAGGCAAGCTGGCACAACGCGTCGGCATGGAGCGCACGCACCTGTATCGGAAATTACGCTCGCTGGGTGTGGATTTTCGTTCTGCGGCTACCCAGGACGATTGATGTAATAAGCCAGGCGCTACCGCCAAAAAGAACCAACGTCATTGCGAGGAGCGAAGCGACGCGGCAACCTGTATCAGGTTGTAGAAGCGCAGAACGAAGGTTCACTATAGTGTCAAGAGGTTGCCACGCCCTTTGGGCTCGCAATGACGTTGGTTCTTTCTGGCGTTTTCGATGGCCGACTCGTCGAAATCGAGGCCTGATGCGAAACTGACCCCACCATGGTCCGTCGTGTTATTCCGCGCTGCCAGCCAGCGCCTCATCCAGCATGGCAATCAGCGCCTCGCGATCATAGCTGTAGAGTTGCCCTTCATTCAGCTGCACCATTTCTTCGATTGCTTTGCGGATCGTGACGTCTGCCTGATTTTCATTCGGCACGACCATGTAGCGGCGCTTCGGGTTTGGGTCGAATAGTGCATGCAGAAACGCAGCAGATACTTCATCAGGTTCTTTGTCCTTCGGACTGTTTGCTACTCTCTCGAGCAAGCTCTGCAACTCTTCCTGATAGAAAGAACCCTCAGGCGTCTGGCCACGACGCTCCATGCGCTTAAGCAGCGTGTCGAATATCGCGGAGTTGTAGTTGCCCGGCTCTACCACGCTGACATGCACAGAAAACTTGTCCATTTCCCGGGCGAGTGAATCGGTGTAGGCCTCCATGGCGTGCTTGCTCATGCTGTAGGGGCCAAAAAAGAAGCCGGAAAGAATGCCGGAAATTGAGCCGGTAGTTGTAATGCGTCCTTTGCTTGCGATGATTAGTGGCGCGAACGCTTTGGTTACCCGGTACGGACCGAACATATTGACATCCATCTGAAATTGCATGTCTTCCTCGTCCACCTCGATCAGGGGAGCAAGGACAGCAACACCGGCGTTGTTGATCAGGCCATACAGACCCCTTCCTGCGTTCGTTATCGTTTCAACTGCCGCGTCGATTTCTTCCTGGACGGTGACGTCCAGCTTGATCCCCTGGATGTTCTCGATCGCACTCAAAGCATCCAGGTCTTTTTGTTTCCTGGCACCTGCATAAACGAAATGCCCCTCGGCAGCCAGCGTCTCTGCAATATGCCGACCGATTCCGGTGCTTGCCCCGGTAACAAGGATTGCCTTTTGCTCGTTGGTCGTATTTTCCTGCGCGATGATTACGTCTGAGAAGCAAATGGTTGCAACACAGAGTGCTGCCAGAAACATTTTGTGTTTCATGGTGAATCCCTTTTTAGAGGTTATTTTGTGGATTAAGCTGTTAGGCCCGGGTTTCTATTTTAATTTGTTTTCCCAGAAATCAGCATTCTCGATGCCCAGCGCCTGCGGATCGAAAGTGTATTTCGTCACCCCGGATTTTCTTTGTTTCTCGTAATCCTGCAACGCCTTGAGCGCGGGTTTGCCCATGAAGAACAAAATAAGAATAGCGATGATGTTTAGCCACGCCATCAGGCCCACACCGATGTCGCCGAGACCCCAGGCAAGGTTTGCTGTTTTAACGGCGCCATAGAAAACGGAAGCCATCATGAGAATCTTCAAAAACAGCATCTCCCCTGGAAAGCGGAAGAATCTTCGCAGGTAGGCAACGTTTGTTTCAGCGATGTAGTAATAGGCAAGCAACGTTGTAAATGCAAAGAAGAACAGGGCAACTGCGACGAATGGTTTGCCGACCCCGGGCATAACACTCTCTACTGCAAACTGAGTAAACGCAGGGCTGTTAGCTTGCGTGATGGCCGGTAAATTCTGTACCAGGAAACCGGTTTCGCCGTGCACGTTATAGGCGCCTGTAATCAGGATGATGAATGCTGTGGCGGAGCAGACGAATAACGTGTCCACATATACCGAAAATGCCTGCACCAGCCCCTGCTGTGCCGGATGCTGCACCTCGGCGGCGGCGGCCGCATGCGGTCCCGTGCCCTGTCCCGCTTCATTGGAATAAACGCCTCTTTTCACGCCCCAGCCGATTGCTGCGCCAACGCCCGCCATGGGCGTGAAAGCGTCATTCATGATCAGGCCAATGACTCTCGGCAGATCGCCAATATTCATCGCAATGACGATGAAAGCAGCAAGGATGTAGGCCAGACCCATAAACGGAACGACGACCTGCGTAACATGCGCAATTCTCTTTACGCCGCCGAAAATAATGAAGCCCAGTGCCATCACAACACCAATAGCTGTGACTATTCTGGTCGTGCCAAGATCACCGAAAGGGGTTGCTACAATTGTGCCGGTACCAAGAGCAACCTCAGCCGCGCTGGTAATACCGTTCGCCTGTACACCAGGTAACAAGAAGCCGGTGGCGATAATTGTTACGACGGCGAAAATCCAGGCGTACCATCTCTGCCCCATCGCTTTCTCGATATAGAAAGCGGGGCCGCCGCGATACTCGCCCTCATCTTCTTCTTTGTAAATCTGCCCCAGCGCGGATTCGACGTAAGCAGTCGAGGCACCAAGGAAAGCAACAACCCACATCCAGAAAACCGCCCCGGGACCGCCGAAGCCGATTGCTGCCGCAACGCCGGCAATATTGCCGATACCGACACGGCCCGACAGAGAGACGGCCAGTGCCTGGAACGACGAAATACCCTTGTCTGACGCTTTGCTGGAAAAGAGAAGGTGCAGCATTTCCTTGAATAGACGAACCTGTACAAAGCGGGTCAGCACTGAGAAAAACAGTCCGGCGCCAAGCGCGAGCATGATGAGCCAGTTGCTCCAGATAATGGCGTTCAGAGAATTGACGAAATCCTGCATAAGTAAGCTCTTTTAGTTGTTATTGGGCTTGTGATGACCCCGGATACTACAGGAATAAGCTGAACAGACGATTGACGGTCGCTATTTCAGCCATTCGACTACGGCCACGCCGATAAAACTGCCTATGGCATAGCCAAATGACCCTGCGAGCACTCCCGGGATAAGCAGATCGCGCCAGCCTTTAGCCGAGGCGAGTGCCGCAGCACTTGCCGGGCCGCCGATGCAAACCGCAGAGGCCATCGCCAGTTCTGCGAGGTCGAGTTTCATCACTTTACCGACAGCAAACAGAATCACGAGGTGGACGATTATGATGACCGTCGCAAAGAGAAAGAAGACCGGCGCGATATCAATTAACTCCCAAACATCTGCACTTGCACCGACGCTTGCGAGAAAAATAAACATGAGCACATTGCCCGCTTCAGCATGTCCGGAAAGCTTCTCCACCTTATGCGGCAGAAGCGTCGCGACCATCAAGGTAAGTGCAGTAATGGCGAGAATTGAAAACTGCGGTTTCCCAGCAAGATCAGCGAGTACACTACCGATCGCTGCCAGCAGGAACGCCAGCGCCAGCGAACCAAGCAACCCTGCAATATCCAGATCAGCGATGTGGTGCGGACTCTTCGCATCCAGATCGACTTGCACGGCGTTATCCATATGATGCGTCGGATATTTGCTGGCCATCCACGCGATGCCCGGAATAAAGATGATCAGCAGGAAATGCAGATTGGTTATCACGTTATCAGCAGCAATTGCTGCCGTCAGCAAGCTGCTGTCCTGCATGTCAGTGGCGCTGGCTACTGCCGCGAAATTCAGGCTGCCGCCGATATAAGTGCCGGTGAATATTCCGGCAAGCTCCGCCTCGTTCGGCCCAAGATCGAACATCGCGACACCGACCATTGTGCCGGCAACGACGGCGGCACTGCCAATAACGAATGCGACCAGCGTTGGACCGGACTCACGAACAATTCGTTTGAGGTCCGCCTGCAACAGCAGCAGTGGAATGGCGACGGGAACAAGATAATCCCACACAACATCATAAACCGGCGCCGCGGTCGGAATGATGCGCAGGTTTGCCAGTACGATGGCCAAAGTAATCAGTAGCATCACGCCGGAATATTTCCTGCCCCAGGGGAAACGTTCACACCAGAAGCCGAAACCGGCCAGCGCGATTAACACTGCCCAGATTGCGAAATCCTGATCAGGTCCAATTAATGGCAGTGAGATCATCATTTCCTCCGCTTGATTTTATTGAACAAGGGGCAACTTACGCGGTGCAGGAACAATACTGCCATCGGGGTTGAACTGAATGCCCGGCGTGCCGAAATCGCTGTTGCTGAGGGTGCGAATCATAGTCAGCGCCCTGTTTTTACGATCAATTGACGGGCCGGCCGGGCGCAGTTGAATCGTTGAGTGAATTTGCCCCGTGACGAACTTTCCTTCGCCATCAAGCGTCGCAACCAGGATCGGCGCGATGCCCTTGGTGCCGGCGACGCTGATGCCATAGTAGGTGGCAAAATTGCCAAGGCTGTACGCGATCAGTCGGCCTTCATACAGTTCGACCGCCCGCACGACATGCGGCCCATGGCCCACTACAAGGTCAGCACCCGCATCGACCACCATCCTGGCGAACCTGACAACATCGCCGCGCGGCTCACCGAGGTATTCCTCTTCTGCGAATGGCAGGTGGGTGACGTCCTGTCCTTCTGCGCCTCCGTGAAAGGAGACAATGACAATATCGTTACGGTCGGCATGCTCGGCAACTTTCTTTTCTGACAGTTCGTAGTCGAGCAGCATGTTGGAATTTTTTGTGACGGCAAATGCAAGCACAGCGACTTTTAGATCGTTTACCACCAGTTCAGCGAAGTCACCCTCCAGACCTGAATGAGAGATGCCGGCTGCGGCGAGCGTCTCCATGCTGGCGAGACGACCTTCTTCACCGAAATCGCGCGCATGGTTATTCGCAAGGCTTAGCACATCAAACCCGGCCGCCACATAGTGTTCGACGTAACGTGACGGCGAGCGAAACATGTAGCAGGAATTCGGGTTGCTGCACTTCTTGGCGGGTACGCCACCGTCCAGGAGTACACCTTCCAGGTTGCCAAAAGTTATGTCTGCAGCGGAGAGGGCCGGTGTTACTGCCGTGAGAAAACTGACGCCGTCGTCATCCGGTAAATGATTTTCCGGGAAGTCGGTGCCCAGCATCATGTCGCCGACCGCTGCGATGCTGATTCTCTCGGCTTGCAGGTTTCTCTGTGGCTCTGGCTCCGGGGTTGGCGTGATTTCTACGGCTACCGGTTCGGCTGCAACAATTGGATCTTCTTCTACCAGCACTTCCTGCGGCGGCGTTGCGCAGCCGGACAGGAACAAAAAAATGAGGAGAGCGGCGGTTTGTCCGGCGCGCCTAATCACCGAGGCGAATTCTCAATACATCAATATTGGCCGCCTTGAGGCGGTTGCGCAGCCTGTTGAGTTCGTCAAGATCGTTAGTGGGGCCAATGCGCACGCGGTGATAGGTTTTGTCATCAATTGTGACGCGCTGTATACGTGACTCGATACCCTGTAATGCAAGTTGTGCCCGTCGCCTGTCGGCATCCTCGAAATCCGTGAACGAGCCTGCCTGCAGGACATAGATGCCAGGCTGTACGACTGCTGCCTTTTGCGTGTCGTGGCTGACATTTGTTTCCTGCTCCGGAATAACCACCTCGAAATTGGGCAGCATTTCATAGAAGTCAAAGCGTTGCTCAGCCGGTTCCTCGGGCACGGCGGCTGCCGGGGCGGGCTCGACAGTCTGCACTGATTGTTCAATCGTGCTGGCCATGCTTGCCGGCTGCTGTGCCGCAGTTCGAACAGGCACATCTGCCTCACGATCTTTCATGAAAATCGCGAATGCCACAGATAGCCCGATAGCGAGCCCGAACAACATCCACATCCAGCCGGGATAGTCTGCCTGTTTTTGTGGACTGCGCCGGGTTTTTCTCTTGCGTACCGGTTTTCGTTTCAGTTTTCGTTTGGTCATGGGGCGATCTACATTTTATCCGGCGCCGAGACACCAAGGATTGCCAGCCCGCTGGCGATAACGGTGCGTGTTGCGTGGATCAATGCGAGCCTGGCATTGCGCAAGCCTTCGTCGTCCGCAATAAAAGTATGCGCGTTGTAGTAAGTATGGAATTCGTTGGCGAGGTCACGCAGGTAATGCACCAGGTGCTGCGGCGCCCGGTTGTTTGCCGCCAACTCGATTATTTCCCCGAAACGACTGAGTGACGTCAGCAGTGCCTTTTCATGGCTTTCGGTAAGCAATGCGAAGCTGCTTGCAGCAGCTGCCTCGTCGTACTGCAACGATTTTTCCTCCAGCTGGCGAAATACACTGGCAACACGCGCGTGCGCATACTGAATGTAATAAACCGGGTTATCGTTGGAGCGACTCTTGGCAAGCTCGAGATCGAAATCCAGGTGCTGGTCGTTTGAGCGCATGACATAGAAAAATCTCGCCGCATCGTTACCAACCTCGTTGCGCAGCTCGCGCAGGGTTACAAACTCGCCGGAGCGGGTCGACATCTGCATCTTCTCGCCGCCGCGATACAACGTTACAAACTGAATGAGATCCACTTCGAGGCTGTCGCCGGGATAGCCCATGGCCTCGAGGCCGGCCTGCACGCGGGCGATGTAGCCATGATGATCAGAGCCCAGGACGTCAATGAGAAAATCATAGCCACGCACGCGTTTGCCGTAGTGGTAGGCGATGTCGGATGCAAAATAAGTTTTCTTGCCGTTTTCGCGCACCACCACGCGATCTTTTTCATCACCGAAATCGGTTGCGCGAAACCAGGTGGCGCCGTCCTTCTCGTACAGCATGCGCCGTTCCTGCAACACGGCAAGTGCGTCGTCGATAAGTCCGTCTGTCGTCAGGCTCTGCTCCGAAAACCAGCGGTCGAAAGTGACACCAAATTCGGCCAGGTCATCTTCCATCTCGGCGCGAATAGATTCGAGGGCGTGCTGGCGAATCTTTGTAAAACCGTCAACGCCAAGCAGCTGCTCAGCTTTTTCTATGAGTGCGTCGATAAATGTATCTTTGTCACCGTCGGGCGCATCTGCCGGGAGGCCGGACGACACGTCTGCTGCTTTGACGTCAGGTATGTCATTGCCGTCAATCGCTGCTGCCAGCTCACGAATGTAATCCCCTTTGTAGCCACCGGCGGGAAAAGGAATTTCTTCATCAGCCTGTTCCAGCATTCGCAACCACACGCTGACGCCGAGAATATCCATCTGTCGCCCGGCATCATTGACGTAATACTCACGGTCGACCTGGTAGCCGGCGGCCTCGAGCAGGTTACCGAGTGTCGCGCCATAGGAAGCGTGACGACCGTGGCCGACGTGCAGTGGTCCTGTCGGGTTTGCGGAAACGAACTCCAGCAAGATCTTCGGCGAGGGTCGAACTTCCTGTCGAGCATAACAATTGCCGTTCTTAAGAATATCGCTGAGTTCGCGATGCAGCGCTGTTGCGCTGACATAAAAATTAATGAATCCTGGGCCGGCGATTTCGACTTTGTCCACCAGTTCGCTGTCAGGCAGGTTCGCGATAATGTCCGCAGCTATCTCGCGCGGGTTTCTTCCGAGTGACTTCGCAAGGCGCATCGCGATGTTGGTGGCGAACTCGCCATGGCGGGCGTCACGGGTGCGCTCGAGGGTTGTGCTGATAGAGGAAATTTCCGGCGCTTCAGCCAGATCTGGCAGGCTGGAAACGGCTTGCTCTACAAGTTGTGCAATGCTGGTTTTCAATTGGTGGGTCCTGGTTGGTAAGGAATCGCGGCGGGACGCCGCTCCCACGATGCATCAATTGGCACCTGTGGGAGCGGCGTCCCGCCGCGATTCCCTACAATCTTATAGTCCTTTCAGAAAAGCTCAATCGGATCGACATCGATCGACCATCTTACCTTTCGCGAGGCCGAATTACTCTCCAGTGAAGTCCTCAGGTGACGCAGCATGCCATGCAGTTTTCCGCGTTGATTGCTCTGTAACAAAAGTTGCGCCCGGTAACGGCCCGCCTTGCGTTCCATTGGCGCGCTCACTGGTCCGAGTATCCTGACTTCCGCAATCTGCATGCTTTGGGCGATGGCACGCGCCATGTCGAGGAACTCACGAGCATCCTCGCGCCGGGTGGCGGCCGCGCGGAGCAGCGCCAGCCTGCCAAACGGCGGCCACGCGGCACTCTCACGTTCTTCAAGGGCGCTCTGCGACACTTTTTCGTAACCGCCACTGAACAACGCATTCCAGAACGGGTGCTCGGGGAAGCCGGTCTGAATAATGACCTCACCCTGGCGCTTTTCCCTGCCGGCACGCCCGGCCACCTGCACCAGGCTTTGCGCCAGTCTTTCGCTGCCGCGAAAATCAGTGCTGAACAGACCCTGGTCAGCGTTGATGACGACCACCAGCGTGAGGTTCGGAAAATGGTGACCCTTTGAGAGCATTTGTGTGCCGATCAGGATGCTGGTCTCGCCAGACGTGGCCATCGCCAGCGCCTTGCTCATGGTGCCTTTCAGGCGGGTAGTGTCGCTGTCGATGCGGGTGATTATCTGTTGCGGAAATCTGCTGCGTAACGAACCCTCGAGACGTTCCGTTCCCTGGCCCAGCGGACGATAACCTGAACCACATTCCTGGCATGTGACATCGATCGGGCGCGCCGCACCGCAATGATGGCACATCAGCTTGTTGCTGTTCGCATGTACCGTCATGCGTGCGTCGCAACGATTGCACTCGGCCACGTGCCCGCAGCCGGAACAAATTAATGTTGGTGCAAAACCACGTCGATTCAGGAATACGAGGACCTGGCCGCCCTGATCTATGTTCTTACCGATCGCAGCAATCACTGGCTCGCTCAGGCCATCATCGGATGGGTACCTGGTCAGGTCTACGAGACGCAAAAGCGGCGGCACAGCCCTGCCGGCGCGTGAAGGAAGCAGCAGGTGCTGATACGCACCTTCTCTGCAGCGCTGCAGTGATTCAAGCGATGGCGTCGCCGAACCAAGTACAACCGGGATATCCAGGTACTTACCACGGATGACTGCCAGGTCTCTTGCCGAGTAACGCAAACCTTCCTGCTGTTTAAGCGAACTGTCGTGCTCTTCGTCGACGATGATGAGACCGGGCTCCTTAAGAGAGGCAAAGATGGCCGAACGCGTACCGACGATTAACTGTGCGCTGCCGCTACGTGCCGCACGCCATGCGGCAAGCCTTGCACTGTCAGTTAACGCCGAATGCATCAGCACCGGCTCCAGCCCCAATCGTTTTTGGAAGCGATTGACGAGTTGTGGGGTAAGTCCGATCTCCGGAACGATCACGAGCACCTGCCTGCCAGCGCTGATCTGATCCTGGATCAGGTGCAGATAGACCTCTGTCTTGCCGCTGCCGGTTACACCGTCAAGCAGGCTGACCTGGAATCCATCGTGTTGGCGAATGGCTCGCAATGCGGCCGTCTGATCCGCATTGAGTGTTGGACCGTTGACTTGTTCAACATTTGCCAGCCGTTCCGCGGAGTCGCTGTCATCGACGACTGTAAATTCTTCAAGCAGCAATTTTTCGATGAGACTCTTCCTGACCCGGCGCCAACCCGGCATCATCTCGTCCAGTTCTGCGAAGCTCACACTTTCCGTATCCTGGATCAGCAACAGCAATTCTGCCTGGCGCGGTGCGCGCTTCCTGATTGCTTCGATGTCCGCGCTGGCGCCGGCAGGAGTCACTGAAACCTTACGTATGTCAGTTGTGAGTGGATTGCCTTGCCGCAACAACGTCGGTAACGCGGCGGCGACAACCTCACCGATCGGGTGGTGGTAGTAGTTGCTGGTGAATTGAATCAACCAACGGTCAGCCTCGCTCAGGAGGGAGCTTTCGTCGATCACCTGCATGGCGTTCTTAAGCCTGGCCGCAGGAATGTCGCTCTCTGCAGCAATCTCCATAACGAGACCGGTTTGCACCTGCCGGCCAAAGGGCACCTGGATGCGACAGCCGGGCTCCGGCATCCCGGATTTCGGGGGCAGGTAGTCAAAAAGACGCGAGAGTGGGGCATTGATGGCCACACGCAGCACTGGTCCACTACTCACTGGACTGCTGCCCGAGTCGAAATAGAGAGATTAATGTAATAAAGACAAACACTTATAATTGTACCGCTTGGTTTGAGCGGCTTCACCTATGTAACATAATATGGCTGGTTTTTATCCGGCTGCTGTCAACCGCAGCTCACCCGGGACGTTAAATACTCATGGTTCCCGCAAGGGAGTCAAGATGAAAGTATGAATTGAGATGGATCTCATGGGAAATGTCATCAGGATGAATATCGAATGAACGCTTGCGTCGTCAGTTTTGCGGTATCTTGCCGTGATAAGCATCACACGGGAGTCAGTACGCTGCAACGCGAACAGGAGCTCAATCGCTTTTTCGCCGAGGTTGAAGGGCGGGCATTGCGCATCGCCGAGATCGGCGTACGTGATCGCGATGAGGCACTCGACCTCGTACAGGACGCGATGATAAAGCTCGCGCGAAAGTATGCTGATCGAACCGGTGCGGAATGGACACCACTTTTTTATCGGATCCTGCAAAACGGCGTGCGTGACTGGCATCGGCGCGCTGCAGTACGCAATCGCGTCATGGTTTGGTTCGGTCGCGGCAACAAGGACGACGAGGATTACGACGTTGTCGCGGCAGCACCGGATCCGATCGGTCGCACACCGGATGAGGAGTTACAGTCTGACCAGGCTATGGACAGTCTCGACGCGGCACTGGCAGCGTTACCGGGTCGGCAACGAGAGGCATTTATGCTGCGCACGTTTGAAGGATTGAATGTCGCAGGCACCGCTGTCGCGATGGGCTGCGGCGAGGGCAGCGTCAAAACACATTATTCTCGTGCAGTGCATTCACTGCGCGAAACCCTGGGAGAACACTGGCAATGACTGAGCGCAAAGACAACGCAACAGAGAACGCGTTTGTTGAACGGGCGAAGCAGCACTTCGACAAAAGTGTTGCGAATCTCGACGGTGAAACACGTTCGCGATTGAATCGTGGCCGGCAGGCGGCACTGGCGGAAATCGCGCCCGGTGGACGGACATGGATTGAGTGGGCACCCGCCGCAGGGGTTGCAGCTGCCGCGGTAGTTGCAGTCGTAATGTGGACCGGCAATCAACCGAGCGACGAGTTGACGCCTACGAGCGCGAGTACCGATATCGAGATTTTGTTCACAGAGGACAGTTTCGAAATGCTGGAAGATCTGGAGTTCTACAGCTGGATCGAACTTGATGACGAAACTGATGAAACTCTGCAACCGGGTGGCCATGTTGGCTGAGACCTGGCAGCCGAATAGCAGGCTCAAAGCCGCAGTGCTTTGGGGTTTGCTGGGTTGCAGCGGCGTCCTGTTGGCGGCGGATACGGAATTACCGGATGTTGAGTTTATTGAATACCTGGGACTTTGGGAGGAATCGGACGCCGACTGGCTGCTGTTTTCCGAAGAAGTTCGTGAGCAGGTTGTTGCCGATGACACGCGGACCGAGCCCGCACCGGAAGGAAAAGATTCGGCGGAGAGTAACGATGAAAGCTAAATACGCCAGATATGCGACATCAGTTCTTGCCACGTTGCTGTTAATGCAGGGCAATGCAGTGATGGCGCAGGATGATGCAGCAACCTGGGATAGTCTCAATGAAGCACAGCAAGAGGTTCTGCAACCTTATGCTGAATCGTGGGGCACACTGTCACCGGAGCGCCGGTCACGGCTTGCCCAGGGCGCACGTCGCTGGTCGCAATTGGATGCTGAAGATCGCGCCGCGGCACAGGATCGATTTCAGTCCTGGAGAAGTCTTAGCGACGATCAACGCAGCACAATTCGTGATCGCTACCAGCAATTTCAAAACCTGCCGGCACGAGATCAGGCACGCATCCGCGAAAATTACCAGCGCTTTAATCGTCTTAGTCCGGATCGACGGCAGCGATTGCGTGATCGTTTTCACCAGATGACGCCGGATCAAAGACAAAAAGTCAGGGACAGGCTAAGGCAGCGTCAGCAGCAACATCGGCCGAGAACGAGTGATCGGCCACCGGGTTGATATTCCTCTTCTCTTGTAGGAGCCCGTCGTGCGGGCGATAAATGCCGGGCTATCGAGATTTTCGTTTGTCTGGCAGGCGGCTTCGTTTTTGCGGGTGTAGTGGGTTGGTGTTTTGCAAACAAATACGGGCATGTTGAAAACATGCCCGTATTTGTTTGTCGCCCGTGCCGGTAGATAGAGAATCTCTGGATTTGAGCATGCGCATCTATCGTACGGCGGGCTCCTACGATACGTTGCTACAGTTTTTGAGCATCGAATAAGGTTGGTTGGCTACAATTTTCGAGTGCGCAATTCTCGGCATTTACAGATTCTTTATCTCACTGATTAGTTCGCCCGCCATCGCCTTGCCGTCACCATACAGCATCCTGGTCTGATCCAGGAAGAACAGGGCATTCTGGATGCCCGAGAATCCTGCACCCTGGCCGCGTTTGATGATCACGACATTCTTCGCGTAATCCGCATCGAGGATCGGCATGCCGTAGATCGGGCTGGCCGGGTCGGTGCGGGCAACCGGGTTGACCACATCATTCGCGCCAATGATCAAAGCGACATCCGCTGTCGGAAATTCCGGATTGATTTCGTCCTGGTCATAAATGATGTCGTAGGGGACGCCCGCTTCGGCGAGCAGGACATTCATATGGCCCGGCATTCTTCCGGCGACCGGGTGAATCGCGAATTTGACGTCCACACCACGGTCGCGCAACAGCTGCGTCAGTTCCCAGACCTTATGTTGGGCCTGTGCCACGGCCATGCCGTAGCCCGGGACAATTAAAACCTTGTCTGCGAAGGCCATCATGACGGCAACATCTGCCGCGTCGATCGGCTTCATGCTGCCGCTAACGCCATCGCCGCCCTCTGCCGCCGGCTCGTCACCGAAGCCCGAGAACAGAACATTGGCTAGTGAACGATTCATGGCCTTGGCCATGAGCTGGGTAAGCAATGTACCCGCCGCACCGACCACGGTGCCTGCGATGATCATTGCCGCGTTTTGCAAAACGAAGCCTTCAAACGCAACGGCAAGTCCTGTCAATGCGTTGTACAGAGAAATAACGACAGGCATATCGGCGCCGCCGATTGGCAGAGTCATCGTTACGCCGAGCAAAAGCGCCAGCAGGAAGAAAATAGTTATCGTGTTGACGTCGCCGTGTTGCAGGACAATGTAGCCTGCAATTGCGGCTGTGCCGACCAGCAACAGCATGTTGAAAACCTGTTGGCCGGGGAAACGCATGACGCTCTTCATCAGGCCCTGCAGTTTCGCGAACGCAATCAGGCTACCGCTGAATGACACTGCCCCGATCATGCCGCCAAGCACTGCGAGCGTGCCAAAGACCATGCCGTGATCTGCGCCGCTGTACAGTTCAACTGCCGAAATGGCTGCAGCCGAACCACCGCCCATGCCGTTATACAGCGCGATCATCTGCGGCATGTCGGTCATGGCCACTTTCTTGCCGCTGACCCAGGCGATAACACCACCAATAAATATGGCGGCCATCATCAACGGGTAATTGCCCATTCCCGGATAGAGGAAGGTCACGACCGTCGCGACGACCATGCCGGCGCCGGCCCAGATGACACCGCCGCGTGCGGTAACCGGCGAACTCATACGCTTGAGTCCGAAAATGAACAGTATTGCAGCGACGAAATAACTCACCTCAATGACCGTACGCATGGAGATAAACTCGCTCATGAGCTTTTCTCCTTGTCTTTATCTTTGTCCTTGCTGCTTTTGAACATCTCCAGCATGCGCTCGGTGACAACGTAACCACCGACTGCGTTACCGGCGCCGAGCAGGACGCCGATGAAACCGATGCTGAGTTCCAGCGTTGTCTCGGCACGACCGAGCGCCACCATTGCGCCTACCAGGACGATGCCATGCACAAAGTTTGAGCCGGACATCAGTGGCGTATGCAAAATTGCCGGTACACGGCCGATTACCTCATGACCGACGAACGCCGCCAGCATGAAAATATAAAGTGCTACGAATCCATCAATCATCAGGCAGATCCCCCTTCAATTGCGTCGCGCGTCGACTCATGCTTGATCTCGCCAT
>Ga0164313_10000530_pt1 | contig 31061 bp, 25 predicted proteins | sample GuaBasSedimGuay4_FD_113735 | JGI IMG/M metagenome (GOLD analysis project Ga0164313, IMG submission 113735) | Subseafloor sediment microbial communities from Guaymas Basin, Gulf of California, Mexico - Guay4, Core 4569-4, 0-3 cm | ecosystem: Environmental > Aquatic > Marine > Hydrothermal vents... | reverse complement strand
CGACGAGAAGGCCGTGCGTGACCACAAGGTCAAGGTCGATAAGGAGATTCGGGACATCAAGTCCCATATCGGCATCGGCAGGAAGTCACGGGTCGAATCCGAACAGCAGTCCGTGGCCGACTACCTGTCCGACCTCCTCGCGAGAGCGAACGAGTTCGGGGTCCATCGCGACGAGCAGAACGCCAAGTCGCAGGACCTCTTCAACGAGCTCAAGAAGCTTGTCGGCTTGTACCGAAGGACGGATGAGGAGGAGCGCAAACATCTCAGTGTCGACCTTCCCGACATACTCGAATGGATAGAGAATGTCGCTATACCCGAATATGATGCTATCGACGACCACTTCCGAAAAAATCAAAAGCTGTGGATCAGGGATATTGGCTGATGGCCATTACAACGAAGCGGGACCTCTCTGAGGAAGAGTCGTATCTCGTCGCCATGATTCAGGACCATGCCGGGATCGACCTGGCCGAGTTCTGCTGGGAAGACCCGATGGCTATGAACGACGAGAAGATATTCCGCTGCTGGGACTTCCAGTACGCATGGTGGCGCGACAAGTCCACGTTTGTCATCGACCAGTGCGGACGTGCCATCGGGAAGACCCTTTCGATCATCCTGCGAGGCTGGGCGTTCGGCATTCAGCATCCAGGAGCGGAGATGGTCGTTACCGCACCCGAGCTCGTCCACCTCCAGCCTCTCACGTCCCGTATCGAGGACCGCATCAAGGAGACGCGCCTCACGAGAGAGCTGCTCCCGACAAGGACCGGCAAGGGTTTCAAGCATCGCCCTTTCCAGGTCGATTTCATGAACGGCGCGAAGATTCTCGGACGCATCCCCCAGAGGGACGGCAAGGGAGTGAAGGGCCTCCACCCCCTTCAACTAGAGCAGGACGAGTCACAGGACTTCCCGCAGGCAGGCTGGATCGAGCTTGTCGAGACGCTCCGGCACGGCGAGGAGGGCGCGCAGTGGCGTGCCCACGGCGTGTCGAAGGGTGTCCATGATGAGTTCTATCGCCATTCGCAGCCAGGGTCGGGGTGGTCCGTTCACCGGCTGACCGGTATGCACCGTCCTACATGGTCGGACCAGGAGCGCATCGACAAGATCGAGGCGTACGGGTCGAGGGACAGTGCCGACTACAAGCGGAACATCCTCGGTCTTCATGGTGACGCTACGAACCCACTGTTCGTGCTAAACCGCTTGATGGCAACAGTAGATGACAAGCTTGACTCCGAGTACAACGCTGACATCTACTACTACCGACGCATCAACGACGATCACCTCAACAACACCACTATCGACATGCTCATCGACTTCCCAGGCTCCCACAAGCAATGGAAGGAGACTTGGGTGGGGATGGACGTTGGCATGACGAATCACCCGTCCGAGATTCTCGTGTTCGGTGAGGAACCCATCGGTCGTGCGAAGGTCGCGCTCCGGCTCCTCACACGACTGAACCTTCAACGCATCACAGCGGCAGACCAGCGCAAAGTCGTCGCGATGATCTTTGACGCGTACAGTCCGAGGCGGTTCTCCATGGACCGCGGTGGGCTTGGCCTGCCTCTCTACCAGGACCTCCTTGCAGAGCAGCCCGAAGCCAAGGGCCGCATCATCGGCTACACAGCCGACCAGAAGCTCCTCGTCGGGTATCACGATCATGAGCCGGAGGACAACCCGAAGGATTTCGAGATTCATGCCCGTGCCAAGGAGTACGGATACGACAAGCTTCGCGAGTACGTCGACTCGAAGCGGTTCATTCTCCCCTGGGACCAGGAGTTCCTGGGCGAGTGGCAGGGGTCGACCTGGTATCGGGAACGGTCGGAGACGAACCCGTACGGGAAGAAGACGTTCAACCGTGGCCAGTTCCACACCCTGGACGCTGCCGCGATGATGATCGTGGGCAAGGAGCTGCTTACTCTCGACGCCCTGAAGTCGATGAGGACTAAGCACGAGGTAGTGCCTCTGATGTTCGCGTAGGTCGAGTAAGCTCTCCCTATGGTCAAACTTCAGGTGAAGGAAGAGACGGGCCTCCCCGTCGAACTGGTCGAAGTCGGGCGCGACGTGTCTCTCGAAGACGAGATCATGGCGATGGTCGTCACGCTTCGCAACCTCGAAGACGCCATGCCGGACGTAATCATGTCGACCTGCATGGGGTACATGGCCCGCTGCACGGAGATTCATCTACAGATCATCCGGGTCGAGGGGAACAATCGCAGATTGAAGACCTTCAGGGTCACACAGCTAGCGAAGGTTATGGAGCTCATCGAGTTCCAATTCAAGGGAGCATCTCGTCTCATCGAGGTGCGGAGACAAGAAGTGGAGCTGTCACGGTGAGCGATATGGATACGAACTATCACGAAGCGACCCTTGAGGGCGGCATCGTCGTTGTCTCCGAGGTCGACCCGGACGACGTCGAACTGTCTTCCGACATTCTCAGCAGGCTTCCCGACAAGGTCGGGCGTGCCCTGGCCTCCTGGGCTGAGGACACCTCTCCACGCACCAGGAACACTCGCGGGATGTTCAACCGCGACAGGTACGTGACTCCCGGGAAGGTTTTCGAGCAGATGGCGATGGCGTCAGACTCTCTCGATGACGACATCGTGGGGAACTTCGCGGATACATCCGAGGCTCTGGCCTTCCAGAAGGTGAGCTTCGAAGTTGCCGAGGACAAGGACCAGGAGAACGTCTGGGGCCAGATAGGTGAAGACCTCGACATCGACGGCTTCGTACGCCAGATGTGGCGCGAACTCATCGTCAACTCGCAGTGCTATCCGATCAGGTGGTGGGGCCGCAAGGAGTACAAGGTCAAAGGCAAGGGTGACGGTGGACGTGAACGCCGCAAGGTATACGACGTTGTGATGCCCGTAGCGTTGGGGTTCCTTGACCCGACACGCGTCGTCCCTGTGAGGGTCACACCGTTCGGCACCGCTGACCTCGCGTGGATTGCCACCGACGAGGAGATGGACAAGTACACCGGTGGTGGCGACATCAACGACATGTTCATCGAAGCGCTCTTCCTCGGTAAGTACGAAGCGACCGAGAAGGAGAAGTCCGACTTCACGAAAGAGGACGTTCCGGTCGACAACCTCATGCTCCTCAACCCCATGTACGTGTGGAGACACACCATGACGAAGTCGACGTACGAACGCTGGTCGAGAATCAGGTTCAAGTCGATCTTCCCGCTCCTCGACATGAAACACCAGCTGAGGGAGATGGACCGTGCCTTCCTGCTCGGTGGTGTCAACTTCATCGTCCTTGTGACGCGAGGTAGCGACCAACTACCGGCAGCCAGGCAGGAGATAAGCGACACGACGGCTCAGATCAGAGCACAGTCGAGGTCTCCCGTTATCGTCTCCGACCATCGCATCAACATCGAGATCATCACACCGGACCTGACGAACGTTCTCGACAAGGAGAACTGGGTCGTTCTTGACGAACGCATCCTCATGCGACTGTGGGGGACATTCCAGATTCCGTCCGAGACATCGAACCGTGAGACGAGTCTTACCTTGGGGCGTGTGATCGCTCGTGGTATGGCTAGTCGTCGGCACATGATGAAGCGCAGCATCGAGAAGCATCTCGTTGAGGCCGTGACCAACCATCCCCTCAACGATGAGTTCGACGCCGACTGCAGCATCGAGTTCGCACCACGCAGGATGGAGCTGGAGTTCGACCAGACGGTTGTGAACATGATCCAGTCGCTTCGTGACCGCGGTGACATCTCCCGCGAGACCATCCTCACCGAGTTCAACTTCGACCAGGAGCTTGAAGCATCGAGACGAGAGTACGAAGATGAACGGTGGGAGGACGTGTTCACACCGACGAACGTTCCGTTCGACTCTAAGGACGGTGCGACCCCTGACGGTTCTGGCCGAACCGGTGGTCGTCCTCCAGGCGAGAAGGACAAACCTAAAGACGAGGAGGAATGATGGACCCGTTCATCACTGAAGCCAACGGCAAGTTCTACGCGACAGCCAAGGCGTACATCGTCGATGGCGACAACCCGCCGCCGCGCGAGCTTGCATCCGAGTGGATGGGGGCGAAGACGAACGACAGCTTCCTCTGGATCGCCGGTCGTTATGTTCAGGCGAACGCCGTGAACAAGAACGGTCATTTCTGGACGACGGAGGACATGGCGTCGGGCGAATCAACGATTCGCCACACTCCCCTGAACGTTCTCCATCGCTGGGACCGACCGGTCGGAACGTTCGTTGAGACCAAGATCGTCCACCGTGAGGCCGCGGGCGAGACCTCCCTTCCCGAGATTCAGGCACTCGCCGTGTTGTGGGGTGCGAACTTCCCGAACGTTGCGAAGGCAGCAAGGGACGCACACGAAGCCGATCAGCTTTGGTATTCAATGGAATGTGTCGCTGAGAAGAAACAGTGCATGGTATGTGACGAGATATTCCCGTTCCGTGCTGAGGCCCATGAGACGTGTGAGCATCTTGCGAAGGCAGGGGCGCCGAGACGTTTCATCAATCCGACGTTCCTCGGCGGAGCACTCATCTTCCCTCCAGAGAAACCAGCATGGGGTGACGCCGACATCACTGAGGTGGCTCGTGAGCTGACGGAACAGTACGTCAACCGTGAGTCCGAGACGGATGTCCTGTCCTCCGGCGAGTGGCAGCGCCTCATGGACATCGCCATGTCGTCGTAAGAGTGCGCTCAACTGCATCTCGTTTGCGTCTATAGTTTCACGTGAAGGATGTGTATATGGGTGTGACAGGTCGAACTTTGCACGACGCCCTTCTGGAGATCAAACCAGAAGGAGTTGTCCATGATGAGTTCTGTCCATTCTGCACGGAAGCAGCCTCTGAACATGAGGAGGAGGACGTGACGGATCAGGCGATCTTTAACGAAGAGCAGCACGAGCAGCTCTTGGCGTCTGCCGTCGAGAAGGCGTTGGAAGAGGCTTCGGCCTTGACCGACAAAGAAATCCTTCGTCTGAACGAACAGCTCGAAGAGGCCGAGAAGGCGCTTACCGAGAAGGACACGGAACTTGCGAGTCTCCAGTCCACGATCACTGACCGCGAGGAAAGTGACCGTCTCGAAGCCCTGGCCGATGAGAGAGTTGAGTTGGTTCAGGCGGTGGCGAACTTCTCGGACGAGCAAGTAGACGCACGCAAGGCGTCCTGGGCGAAAATGGATGAAGATGCCTTCAGCGGCTATGTCGCTGACATCAAGGTGGCAGTCGCAGCGGTGGAGACACCAGACAGCGAAGATGCACCGAAGTCCAGTTTCGACGGGACACGAGTGACCGCAGGCGAAGAGGGAACGGAAACGGGAGCAGTCAAGAGCTTCCTGTCCGGTCTCACTTCGACGCAGTCTTAGAAGGAGGTGGACTAGATGGGTTCGAGCACGACAACCCGAAACTTCGGAGTGCGTCGTTTCACGAACTTGGTCCGCGAGGGACGGTTCCGTGGCCTAGCCAGCGGAACTGAGCTGCGTCTCGGTACGATGGTGGAGATTGATCCGAGTGATACGGATCGTATTCGCCAGGCTACCGCGACCGCAATCAGTGGTGGTGGCGACACTGCGACTGATTCCTGCGGCATCCTGTGGTACGAGCATGATTCGCAGACGTTCAATTCCCCACCGTTCGGTGGGGCTGCGGGCCAGCTTCCCCAGGACCTGGACACTGCCCCTAACGGGCGCATGGTTCAGGTGCTCAGCGGACCAGGTGTAAAGGTGTGGCTCCGTAACACGGACGTCAACACCACGGAACCGGGACTGACGTACGAAAATACACGAGCAGCCGTCACCATGGTTGACGGTCTCGGTACGGCAACCCCCACAGTCGAGGTTGGTGAACTTCTCGGTTGGAACACGTCGGGTTACTGGGCAGTGACGACCACTGCTTCGGAGGCTTTCCTCCGAGTGACCGCCGTGGATAACGACCTGAAGACCCTCGACGCAGTAATTCTTCGATAGGGAGGTGATCTAATTGTCTACAAGCACACAGGTGTTCAAGAAAGTCATTGACAACTACGGTCGTTCTCCCGAAGAACGAGCTGAAGCAGCCAAGTTGATGGATCAGGTCAACGAAGAGGCCGCGGCCAACTGGGAGAACCCGGAATGGCGGCGGGAGATGGCAGCGGTCCTTACGCAGTCCATCCTCGAAGGTTTCCAATTCGAGACCTTCTACGACCAGATCATCAGCGTCGACCGTGTCGGTTTCGATGACAGAGTCATCCTTGAAGAGGAGACAGGCCTGAAGGTCTTCTTCATCGCAAAGGGTGGACACATCGAGGCCAGCGCGATGGTCAGCGAGGCGATGGAGATTCCACGGGACACCCTGGGTTTCCACGTCTACGAGTTCGAGGACAAGATGCAGTCTGGCTTCGCTAAGAGCGCTGCCACTCTGCGTGGTCTTGCCGTGAAGCGTCTCGACTGGGGCGTCAACAAGCAGATCAAGGCCCTCATCGAAGCTGCCATCGGCTCCGGAAGCCCGTATTACGTCTCTGGTACCTCTGTGGACCAGGTGGCGCTCAATACGGCCATCCGTGAGGTTCGGGACGCATCCGAAACGGGCGTCATCACACTGTACGGACGGTCAACGATGGTTGACCAGATCGCCGACTTCACCGGCTTCGCCGATGAGGCACTCGAAGAAATTCGGATGCGTGGGCGGTTGGGCGTGTATCGCGGAGCATCCGTGGTCCAGGTCCGCAACTGGAAGGATGAGGACGGAACGTCCTTCATCCCCGCGAACGAGCTGTACGTCGTCGGTGACGACGCAGGCATGTTCGCCATGTACGGTGGACTGAAGTCCAAGGAATATGTCGAGCAGGACAACTGGTACTGGCACTACATCGGTCGCCAGGACTTTGGTGGAGTCCTCTCGCATCCCGAGCGCGTACGGCGCTTTGTCGATACGAGTATCATGCCTTAACAGGCGAGCAGCTAGCACGAAGCCCCCGGTTCTCCGGGGGCTTCGTCTATGCTTCACGTGACGGACGACAGGAGGAACGAATGTCCGGAAACGAAAGTACCGAGGTCTGGAAGAACACTGCAGCAGGTATGCGGTGGATGAAGGTCCTCGACAGGCAGGGTCGTGAAACAGGGAAGACCGTCATGGGTGGGCGCACGTTCACCGTTTCGACGTTCGACCGACAGGTGAATCAGGACGCTGCGGCGGAAGTAGGCCTCGACCAGTTTAGGAACGGCACGTTCGTGCTAATCAAGGGGTCTCAGGAAACGAACGAAGACGAGATCGAATCGTCCGATTCGCTTACCGACGCTGAGTTGGTGACCACGGTGCACGAGATTCTCGCCAAGAACATGACGGCCAAGCAGGCGATAGCGAAGGTCACTTCGCCCGTCACACTCGGACGACTGTTGGAGGCCCTCGTCGCTGAGGACGCACCGAAGTCGGCGATTGACACGGTGAAGGAGAGGAAGCAGAGCATCGAACCTGGTGCTGCTGTCGAACGTGTCGCCGTAGTGCCGAAGGTGAAGAAGGAAGTGCCGAAGAAGAAGGAAGTCGTGAAGACCTCACCGGAGGAGTAGCTCGTGGCAGAGTCGGCTGGTGGTTTCGAGACGATCGCAGCGATCAACACTGATTCGGTGAGGGAATCCCTTCGCCGCACGATGGTGATGGCGATGCCTTCCGAAGAGGATGACCAGCCGACGTTCTATTTCGAGCGTGACGCCGAATGGGATGAGCACGACCGTGAGGGTTCCCCGTGGGACTGGACGACCGCCCCGATTCTCGAAACACAACCGGCACCTTCCCAGGTCCTGTGCGCCTACGAGTTCTTCTCCCCGCTGGGGAGACAGGGCGCCTTCTACACGGAGGTCGGGGAGTTCAACCCCACGACCCTGGTGTTGACCATGTTCGAGGACGAGTTCGAAGAGGTCTACGGGTTCTCCCACGCAACGATCGGACCTTCAGATCAGAGCTGGTATTTCCGGTTCTGGAAGCCCGCCGTGGGCTTGAACGACCTCACCGTATATCAGGTTCAGTGTTCAGCGAGTGGTGGTGAGTGATGCTTGAAGGTGGCCTTCGTACGAGGATGATCCTGGAGTCGATACTGCGTGCCATTGAGGCCGACTTGACGACGCGCGGGTGGTTCTCTCCTGGGGAGTTCGCACCGATCACGATCATCGACGAATATCCTGACGACAATGACGAGGTGGCGATAAACACGATTGCGTTCTCGATTGGCGATTCGGCCACTATCCCCATGGAGCTTGGAGCCAAGTCCGAGGAGATCAGCTTTCCGATTTACGTCGACATGTTTGCTGAGTCGGACGGTCTTGGCCGACAGGTGGTGGGGGACGTGTATGGGTACGTCATGAAGAACCAGCGGTTCTCGATATATGACTATCGCGAGGCGACTCCGACCGAGGAGTTCGTTGTCCAGTACATGGACCGGTCTGCTGGTACAAGTAAGCCCGACAGGGCTGTGAACGCGTGGCAGAAGCATTGGTACGTCTGCGCGTTCGCTGTTGTGGATGAGAGGTCGAACGCATGAAAGGGAACAACTCAACGGTAGCGAACCTTGTCGCCGTGAGGGGGAACCGTACATCTGCAGCGATCCTCGGATGGCTTGAAGAGAACCTCTATGTGGAAGTTCCGCAGGTCAGCACCGAGATGCAGAAACGCATCCGTCAGATGATCCTTGACCAGGTCAACGCGTTCAAGGACTTGTCTATCGACATCGTGAAGTCCGAGTCGGCGGTCATCAACCAGGAATGGGTGGACAAGCTCGACGCTATCCACAACGAACTCAGGAGGCGCTGATGTCAGCGTTCCAGGCGTCCGGTGAGTTCCTGAGGATCAGGCCGAACGAGACGCTGGCCCAACTCCCAACGGCGCTGGCTCAGTCGGTGCCGAAGTTCCGTGAGAACCTCCACGCCGTGCACGCACAGTTCATTGGCCAGCTCGACAACAGGGCCGAGTCCATCTTCAATGCCAGCATCATCCGTCGAGGCGAGAGGGGTCAAGGCAAGGGCGGCACGCGTGACAGGCAGACCGGGAACTTCACGTTCGGAGGGAAGAGTTCTGCGTTCGTCGGTATATTGATGGAGAAAGGCTCCCGGGTCGGTTTCGGCTGGCCGGACATCGACCGGGCAGACGCTGCGACGAACCGAGTGTGGCGTGCGCTGGAGTTTGGCCTGTCGGGGAAGCGCCACCTGCCGAGCTCCAAGATAATTGACAGTTCGGTGTGGGCGGGTGGGATTCACGTACTTCCTAGAGCTTTCCATTTTGAGCCAGGGCAAGGGCCAGCTACAGACCGGCTGATCCCGACGGCGGGTGGTTATCGGCAGGCATCTCAGAGCCCGCAGAGGATCGCGCGTCGGAAGTCGTGGGGTGGGGAGAAGTCCACGCTCGGCATGACTATGGGTGAAGGGTTTGAGGGCAAGCACTTCATCGAGAACGCATGGATCGAGATGAAGGTTGGCGATGCGAGAAGGTACAGGCCTGTGGTGCAGAAATCGTTTGCGGCCTTCAGGTAAGTGTCCTGACACATAACGTTCACGTGATAGACTCGTTTCGAGCCTAGTTAGGAGACCACACATGGCCATCAAGGGTGGACAGATTCTCCACGTTTCTGGCGGTTTCGTCATCGACCGTATTCAGACCGGTGGCGTGTCAGGAATCAATGTCAACGAAGATCGACTCGAAGAGCTTGGTAACGTCGAAGCAGTCGGGACGATCAGAGATATCCCAGACTTGACGTTCGAGCTGGAGTCGTACGACACGACAACCGAACTTGAATCGCTACTCACGGGTGGTGACAACCTGGAGTCAGCCGGTACGGCGTTCAATCTTGCCGATTTCGTTCCGATCAATGTTCTGAGTCCGTTCAAGACTTCGGGCCTGTTCACGGTCGCGAGCGCAATCGCGATCCCGGAACTGTCCTTGGAGTCGATGTCGTATTCATTCTCGCTGAGTGACTCGGCGACGATGAGCGCGACGTTGCGGGGCGACTCAGTGTTCTACATCCCGGGTTCCGCCTTCGAGCAGCTCGAAGACGGTGACGACACGACGGTCCTGTTCACCTTCACGAACAGCCCGGCGTTCAAGTCAACGATCTCCGGTTCCGACTATTACGGCCTCTCGGTCTCGGTAGACGGTGAGCGGATGCGTCTTGGGACTGACTACACGAACACCGCGACCGGCGTCACGTTCATGGTTGCTCCTCCGTCTGGCACGGACAACATCAAGATCGTGTACGGTTCGGCAACGTCAACCGAGTACTTACAGGCGGTGCATGACACGACGAAGCCTGCGGGTGTGCGCGGTCGTGACATCTACGTGCGTCTCGGTGACGGTGCAGCGACTCCGACGTATACGGACTGGCTCGGCGTGCAGTCTGCGAACATCGACTGGCGCGTCACCCTGGAGCGTGACGAGGAGTTCGGCAACCCACAGGTGGTCGCTCAGGACTTCGACGTTCCAGAGACAACCGGTTCCATCTCGATGAAGCCGACCTCGGTGGCTGCCCTGTTCGGGCAGATTCAGTCTGTGGCTGGAGTCTCCGGTACCGACATTGCGAACGCAACTCAGGACCCACCGGAGCTTGAGGTCGAGATCAAGATCGCTGATCCAGCAGACGGCTCGACGCTCAAGACACTCATGGTGACGGATGCGAAGTTCACGCTCCCACCGTTGCAGGGCAGTGTTGGGTCGAAGCTCGAAGCGGACTTCGCGTTCACGTCGAGTTCTGGCGCACTCAGCGTCTACAAGGGTGACCCTGCCTAGGCCCTCCCCCGTCCTAGGCCCCTGAAGTAGGGAGGACTCCGGTCCTCCCTACTTTTGTGTGTACACTCCTTCACGTGAACGACTGGAGGAACGAATGGCAAAGAAGACACCACATCTCGAAGACCTCTTCAACAAGGGCAAGAGTGTCACCATCGAGGACTCTGAGGGGGTCGAGTACGAAATCTTTGTGCGGCGTCCCGGTCCAAATCAGCAACAGATAGCTCTCGATGCTGCCAACGCGAAGTTGGCCACGTACACGATCCAGTACGACAAGCGTGAGGGTCCGCGTTACGACTCGATAGCTCTCATGGTGAGGGCGCAGGAAGACAAAGACGAGCTCATCGACGAGATTCTCGAATACAACTCTGGCGATATCAGGCAGCAGGCGTATCACGAGGTTCTGTACGGTGACGAAGGCTCACAGTGGGATGGCGACGATGACTCTCGCAGCTACATCGACATTCTGAACGGCGTGTCGCTACGCATCGAAGAGATCGAGAAGTACAACGCCGACATCGACGAAGACGACCAGATTCTCCGTGAGGAGGACGCCGAGCTGATCGAGCTGTTGGGTTCGCAGGAAGAGTTCCAGGCGGAGGTCGCGACCCGCGAGACCGAACTGGCACTCCCGGCGCGTGAGAAGCATGTCAACAAGCCCATCGCTCAACTCCAGAACGAACTCATCAAAATCGGGATCGAGACCGAGGGGAAGCTCTACTGGTACGAGGAGTATCAGACGAAGCTTCTCTACTACGCCTGTCGCAAACCTGACGCTGTCCGTGAGCTGTACTTCAGTGAACCGTACGCCGTGATGGAGCTGCCCAACTACATCCGTGGCGAGCTGTACGCGGCATACGAGGAACTAGAGATGGGGAGCGAGGAGCTAAAAAACTCGCTCAGTCTCCCCAGTTCCTGAGCCTCGTACGGGCTGTCAGCGGAACTGGCGGAGGCTTTTCATCCTTCTGGGCGGACGGAATCGACGACGCACCGTGGGTTCTCGTTGTGGCCGTGAACACTGCCCTTCAGGTGATATCCTGGTTTGAGAACTTGCCGAGGAAAGAGCATCCGCCTCGCCACATCTGGTGGAGCGACCGGTTGCTAGACGTGTGGTTCACGAACGTTGAGGACGAGAGGAATGCGAAGACGGGCAAGCGTTCTTCGTATGACGATGCTGACGACGTTCCGATGATGTCCAACGAGCTAGCAGACGGGTTGCGACCTGATGGCCAGTAGCAAGTACGTACTCGAATTCGACGCCGAGACCCATGCCTTGATGGCGAAGGTCGACGCCATGGTGTTGAAGTTCAGGGAACTCGGCGGCGAGCTGCGCTTCATTGGCGACTCCAAGGGCATGTCGAAGCTGGCCAAGGAGCAGGCCATCTTCGAGAAGGGGATGCGGAACTCCGTCAACACTATCGCTGCGTTGAAGATGCGGCTCAAGGAGTTGACGAGGGCCAAAGAGGAGTACCTCAAGACAGGCGCGACTCGTGTCAGGGGTGGGGCCGGGAACCTCGTATCCGACTTGGCCGGACGTCAGCATGGCCCTGGGTTCACACCTATTGGCGGCACGGGCGCTGGGGCTAAGCGCAGTATCGACGAGATTGATCGCGCCCTACAGAGCGTAAACAAGGACTTGACGCTTGCCCGCAGCAACTTTCAGAGCCTGAACGCAGACCAGCTGAACATGGCCCAGGGCTTCGCCCAGGGGATTCCCGGTTACGACAAGATGTTGCGTTCCGCCCATGAGCGTGAGAACGTTGAGGCCCGAACGCAGCGGATGCTCAGCCAGAAGCCTGTCGAGGAGGCGGTCACAGCCCGGCAGTCTGCCCTGTCGACACGCATGGCCGAACTGCAGGATCAGAAAGCGGCGATCCAGCAGTCACTCCAGAATCAGATGCCGCACAAGATGCAGCGCGAGGTTCAAGACGCGGCGAGGGCGCGCACGGTTGAGGCGAATGCCCTCAAGCAGGCTGAGACGTCGATGGGCAAGATTCGTGACATCGGTGCCCAGATAGCGAGAACGAACGCCAAGGCTGGAGAGAAGTTCTTCAAGGGGGTGAAGGCCGGTGACGTCGAGGGGGTGCGTGCCGCTCTTGACAACGCGAAGGGTTTCGGCGGCAAGCGGGTCAGTGACCAGACTGCGAAGGCGACGGCTGAGCTCGACAAGTACACGAAAGCTATCCGTACGGCTTCCGAGGCGAGGGCTAAGGCTGAGCACGGCGAGAGTAAGGCGGCGAGTTACCGGCAGGGCGCCGGTGGTATCCCCGCTCTCAACGAACTCGACAGGGCGATATCGAAGACAAAGACGTTGATGAAACAGGCGTACGGTGACGACGCTGCCGCGCGCATGTTCCCCGATGTTGACAAGGACATGCTTGCCCTCCGCAAGCTCCAGCATCAAAGCGAGAAGACCGCTGCTCAGATGGCGAAGCACCAGGAGCGGCTGGCGAAGACCGGGAACGACTCGACGCGGACGGCGAGAGCCACCGGTGCACTCAACGCGAGGACGGCTGAGTACAACGGCCTCATCAAGCAACAGTCACAGCTTCTCGGGAAGATGGACAACTACATCGCTAAGGGTCAAGGCGCCATGCCAGCGACGCAGACACCGGCGCAGATGAAGCAAGCCATGATGGCCCAGATGAAGCCGTTGGCGAGGACGTTCACGAACGTCTTCTCCGACATGTCTCGTCGTTTCGTCATGACACTCCAGTTTGCTATCTCCTCGGCGATCCTGTTCGGGACGATGCGGATTGTCAAAGAGTTCATGCAGACTGCCATCGAAGTCGAGCGTGCGTTCAAAGACATCGAATCGGCCATGGAGTTCGATATACCGGCGCCGCGTGGGTCTGCTGCGTTCGACCTGCAAGTCGAGAAGACACGCCAGTCCGTACTGAAGCTGGCGAATGCCTACAACGTATTGCCGACTGACGCGAACAAGTCGGCGTATGTCATGATCGCTAGGTTCAAAGAGATCGACAACGCCCTGATGGCGACACGTGCACAGCTCCTTGCCGTGAAGGTGTCCACCATCGACCAGTCCGAGACGCTACGTGCCCTGACCGCGATGGCCGAAGGGTTCGCTGCCGCAGAGCTTGACATGAACGACGCCATGACCCTCAACGAGAGGCTCTTGAAGAGGGAAGCAACCTCAGCGAAGCTCTACATGCAAGCCCTCGACCTGGCCGTACACATCCAGCAGAAGTACGGCGTCGAAGTCGAGGACACACTCGAAGGTACCGCTCGTGCCACCGAGGTGTTCCGCCAAATGGGCTTCACGATGAACGAGACCGCGGCCATCGTCGCCGGGACCTCGCGTGAGTTGGGCCAGACGGGACAGCAGGCCGCTGAACGTCTCGTGCGTTCACTCGGCCAGTTGACCGACCCGAAGATTCGTGACGCCCTTCTCGACCTGGCTGCCGGTAGCTCGGAGTTCTCGTTGTCGATCAGCGACTTCGGGTCAGGCGCACAGGCATGGCGGACGATCACTGACCAGTTCCAGGCTCTTGAGAAGTCATCCCCGACCGTGGCGAGAGAGATTCTGCAGATCGTCGGTCAGCGTCGCGAGCTTGAAGCCGTCGCTGCGGCTCTTGGCACGTCGGACCTACAGAAAGACATCGTGGGTTCCGCGGGCGAGGCTGCTGGCGCCGCAGAGACCCGGTTCAGCTACCTGTCACGCACCGTGTCCGAGATGCTCCTGTCTATCAAGTCCGGCTTCCAGGAGTTGGCACAGAACTTCGAGCGTCTCGGCGGAGTGACGTCACTCAAACTCATCGTCAGCGGGTTCGACGCCATGACTGCGGCAGTCAACAACGTCCTGCGGGCCATTATCGACTTGAAGGAGTTCTTCAACGGGCTGTGGGCGCCGTTCGGTAAGGGTATCGGCAACTGGACCGTTCAGTTCCTTGCCCTCGGGTTGGCCATCACCGGCGTCGTGAGGGTCACACAGTCCCTTGCCCAGGCGTTCGCTGCCCTTACCGGCACGGCACTCTTCAAGAAGCTGGCGTTCAGCACCAGCATGGTCTGGGGCGCGTCTACCGCTACCGCAATCTCTGCCGGTACCGGTGCTGGGCTTGGGTCCAAGTTCGCCGGTACGGCGATGAGTGGCATGACCGGGATGGCCAGGATGAGTCCTGCCTATCTCGGGGCTGCCGCGATCGCCCAGGGTGCTGCGATGAAGTCTTTCACTCTCGGTCTTGCCAGGGCGATTCCGGTGTGGGGTTGGGTCATCGGTGGTATGGCCCTCATGTACTCCAGTATGAAGACCTTCAGTCGAAGGACAGAGGAGCTCGCTGATTCCCTCAGGGAGGGGAACAAGATCATCGGGGAGGGGATGCAGGCTGCTCGCCTCAAGATCGCCGAGGAGGGGTTGACCGGAATAGACGCTGACCTTCTCTTGGCGAAGGCACGTTACGAGTCGACTGCCGAGGCTGGCGGTGTTGCGGCGTCGGCGTCACCGGCTTTGCAGGCGTATCTAGGCGCGTTCCTTACCGACATCGTCAACTTGACGCGTGCAGCGAAGGACCCCAGCGCGATTGCGGGCGGTAGTGAGACGTGGCAGCTTGCTTATCAGCAGTACAACCCCGAGTCTGTCACCGGTTCTTCAGAGGCGCGCAAGAAGGCAGCCGAGGCAGCCGAGAAGGAGTATCTCAAGGTTCAGCGTCAGGCCATGCGCGAACAGGTCCATTCGATAGATTGGACCGATTACAGCGTCACCGACATTTCGCCAGACGACAGGCGAACTATTGGCCTCAAGCGAGGGGCTGGGTCAGCCGACATTTCGAGACTCGTCACCGACCTTGAGGATCAGGCTGCAGAAGCTCAGGGCGCCGGTGATATGGAGCTGGCGAGGGAGCTGACCAGGAAAGCTGAGGAGAAGTACACGCAGATACTTTCTGTGTTCGGGATTCTCCCCAAGCAGCTCTCGGACTCGGTGCAGAACCTTCAGAACGAGTTCGACGCTCTCGACACGGACTTCCAGCTCGGTAAGAAGACGAAGGGCAAGATCGCCATAGACCAGCGTCGCATCTCTGAGGGCATCAGGGCGATTGCCGAGCAGGGCAAGGACATCTTCAACGATGAGACGTACAAGGAGCTGATCCGCAGGGCGAACGACATGCTCGTGCAGTCCATGGCGACGCAGCTTGAAGACATGAACAACCGCATGGCTGCTGGTGCGAAGCCAGGCGAAGGCGACGCAGAGCGCATCAAGCGTGAAATTCTCATCATGAGGGCCAGCGGGAACCTGAAGCTTGCGGGCCAGGCTGGCATCGAGGCCCGCATACAGTTCAGGAACCTCCTCAGGGAGGAAGCCATCAACGACATGGCTCTGGCTTTGGCAATAGCCGAGCAGAACGTGGCTGAAGCTGTTGGTTGGGCGGAGACTCAGAGAGCCAAGGATGCCTTGAACGAGGCACAGCAGGCTGCTGCTGACCAGGCCCGCGAGTTCGGTGACGAGGCTGCCGCATCCAACATCGAGTCTGGGATTGCCGTTGACCAGAACGCCCGAAGACGCACCCAGTTCGGCGTCAACAAGCAGATTGCTGTTGCTGCCCAGCGGGCCAAGGGTCCGATTATGAACAGCATCAATAGCTTGAAGGCACAGCTCGTCGGCATCAGTATGGACATCGCTGGCGGATATCTGAATCCTGGCGAGCTTGCGTCGGCCCTCGTTCAGAAGAACGAACTGATAGCGCAGGTCGCGCAAGCCGAACAGGCAGAGATTCGCGCCTATGCGGAGTCGCAGATCAGTGTCCGCGATGCCATGAAGGCGAATCAGCTTGAGTTGACGATGTTGTCCCGCGAGCTGGCTTTGACAGCGAAGATATTCGGTCGGGGGTCAGTCGAGTGGTCGAACGTCAAGAAGGCCATGAACAACATGCAGGCTGCCCTGATGGATCAGGCTCTGGAGCTTGAGGACATTCAGCGGCGTCTCGGTTCTGACATCACAGACCCGTACATTCAGGCTTCCCTCGACCTGGTCGCTGCCTTGCAGTCACAGAAGGTTCCCGACATGGGTGACCTTGAGCAGGCTCGTGCCGACCTGGCAGTGAAGGAAGCACAGATGGCTGACGTTGCTGCGTTCTTCGACGACCGCCTCTTCACCCTCCAGTTCGACCTGGACCAGGGGACGATCACGGAGAGTCAGTACATCTCTGGGCTCAAGAAGCTTCTTGGTGAGGTGGATACGTCAACACGCCAGGGCAAGGAGCTGTGGCAGGAGATCAACGGCCTGATCGAAGGTATGACCGACGACCTGTCGGATATGCAGTTCAACATTCCTGGACAAATCAGGCTACCTACCCTGTTCGAGGTGCGAAGGTCGTTGACTGCGGACTCTCTGGGTGTGAACTATCAGGACAACCGACAGCAGGACATTGCTATCTACGTGAACAGTGACGTTGATATAGCGAAGGTGGCCAATGCTGTGAACGAGGGGCTTGGCGCTCAGGCAACCACTGCCAGTGCACGCTACGCTCCAGGGTCATCGACGTTGACGATGGGAGCCGTGTGATGGCACAGTGGAAACTGACCGACTATTCAACCGGTAGCGCAGTCGAGTATGTGTTCCCTGTCAACCCGAACGAGTTCGAACATCCCGGCAAGACCGCGACGGTCAAGAACGACCAGACTGTCGCTACGACAGGAAGCGTCGTGATGTTTATGGGAAGGCCCGCACTTCCTGAACTGCATTTCAGTGGCTCTATTCGTACCGAGCAGGCATACAACGACATGTCGGAGTGGATGAGTAAGTGGAACCCGATGGTGCTGACCGACGACCAGGGCAGTACGTGGACGGTGCTCATCAAGAAGTACACGCCGAAGAGGCTGAGGAAAGCGAACAATCAGTGGAGGTTCAACTACACGGTTGAGGCTTCCGTAGTGGAGTGACATGAGGAACGTACCTGGAGAGATGTGGTACACCTGGGAGCAGGGGCGCTTCGTAGGTGACAACAGGCCGATAACGAGAGCAACGATCTCGAAGACGAGCTTGGAGACGGTCGAAGGGGGGCATTTCCGCACACTCCTTTTCGGGTCTCGTGCCGACGAGTACGAGATTCCCACCATCAAGACGTGTACCGTCGATCGGCGTCTCGGGACCGATGCCGCATCTATGACGTTGACGTTCCTCAACGCTAGCCAGGTAGACGTTCACGAGAACCTTGACGAGTCCTACATCGAAGCCACAGGCGGGGATGCTGGCGGACCAACGAAACGTGAACTCATGGAGTTCGGCTCTCCTGGCGGGTTCACCTATCGGCGTGGTGTGGCCAACACGGGTGGCGGGGCACCGAACCCGTGGGCGCACGCCCCCGACCCGACCTGGGTCGACATGTTTCTCCCAAACAGGGTCATCAAGACGTTCCAGGGGTATGGGACCGACGGTGCTGGCTATCCGTGGAACGACACGAAGCTCGTACAGACCGGTGTGTGGCTGATCGACAAGGTCGATATGGGGGCGGACGGACTCATCACATTGACGTGTCGTGACACGGCGAAGCTTCTCATGGAGCAGCGTCTCTATCCGCCTATCGTCCCGCTGGAGTCAGACAAACTCGACTTCTGCGGGCCGTATGTGAAGACTACCTATGAGGACAGGTCGGAGGACACGACAGAGAAGACGCCCGAAGCTCTTGGCCCCAACGTCGCTGTCCAGTCGAACAGCAGGTACGACTCGTCGACCGCGTATTACAGCATCAGTGTGTATGGACATGTCACGGCTCATGCGTTCGATGATGACGAAACGACCTGGTGGGTGTCGATGAGGAACCATCTACCTTCTGCCGACTGGTCGTATGAGTGGGTTGATGGCGCCTGCAACCATGAGCCGGTTAGTCGTGTCCGGTTCAAGCCGTGGAAGGGTGGGTACACCTGCTACGTGGGTGTCAAGAACAACGGTGTGTGGCAGGGCACGGCGACCGTCCCATACAACCGGTACGCGAAGCCTGCCGCACCGAACGATTCGGACATCAAGTACGTCAAGAAGATCAACGTCCCTCCCGGCGAGGACTGGGTCACGGTCGACCTCGGAGAGATGTACAACTCTGTCGACTTTGTGCGGCTCGTCTTTACCGACTTGCAGGACTTCAGCGGAGTGTCGGGCAGGAGCGATGGGGATTATCGGGCAGGTGTCTACGAGCTTCAGGCGATGGCCTACACGGCAGCCTCTACGTCGACCACGACCGAAGAGTGGGTCGACGAGATCGTCACGAATCCTGACGGAAATGTGAGTGACTATACGGACATCATCAAGCTCTTCCTTGCCTGGTCGGGCTTCTACTGGCCGAAGGGGCGGATCAGCTCTGGCGATTCACAGATACAGCTCCTTAGTTCCAGCCTCGATTCAGACCCGCTGTTCCTTCGTGACGATTGGGGCGCTGAGGGCGGTCGTGTCTGGGGTGACTTTTTCGACAGCGGTGCCTATCCGATAGAACCGGCCTGTATTCCTGCCGAATATTGGGACAACAAGTCCGTTCAGGACGGCATCAATCAGATCAAAGAGATTCTCGGGTTCATCGGGTACGTCGACGCTACGGGTGGATATGTGTGGCGTCCGCCGAATATCTGGAAGACCGGGAACTTCGTATCCGGTCAGGGATATCGGGGTGTGACGTCTGTCCCGATCATCACGGAAGATAATGTCCTTCTCGACTTTGGTGTGAGCATCGACGATGCCGCGTTGAGGTCCGAGATCGTGGTCGTACAGAAGGACCCAGACCCCGAGGGTTCGATGATCTGGGGGTCGTTCGTACCCGACTGGGCAGCTGAGGGTATTCCGCAGACGGTGGAGGGGCAGAACATCGGTCAGGTGACGGATGTGTCGCTGTTGGCTGGACAGGTCAGGTCGATGCTCGTTGCTGATTATCCGTTCGGGCAGGACTTGAATGACGAAGAGAAGGCACGGGCTGAGGTCAACAAGTTCGCCTATCTCGTTGCGTTGTGGATTCACTGGTCTTACCGGAAGACGAAGTTCCGCATTCCGGGGATGCCAGCCCTCGAACCGGACGACCAGGTGCAGATTTTCGAACGCATCACGTCAGAGACATACATCCATTATCTGTTGGGTGTGAATTCTGTCATGGACATGGATGCCGGTACTTGGTACATGGACATCGACACGCATTGGCTGGGTAACGGGCCTGATGCCGAATGGCACGTTCAGGCGAACGACATGTCACCGACCTTGTTCGCCTATCTCGTGTCGGCTGGCCTGATCCCTGACCCGAGGGACCCAGACGTAGAGACTTCGTATCCGGACGACTGGTTCAAGTACGTCCCACCGACCCCCCCGAAGGACCTTCCGAGGGTTGCTGACGACTACGAATATCTGTTCCCTGACCTTCCCGCATGGGTGTGGCCCGAGTGGGACTGGGACGGCGAATCTGCTGCCCTTGATGACGGATGGGTCGAGCCCCCAGGTTCCGGGAGTGGCGGGTCGTCGGATGTGGGTACGGTGCTGAACTGTTCCAACGCCCATGCCTTCGAGTACTGGCCCGGTTCTGGTCCGAGAACGAAACATGCGATTCCTCCGAACTGTGGTGGCAGCTACCAGGCGAGCTACAAGTTCTTCGGGGCGAGCGGTTCGTGGAGCGACGCAACGGTTGACCGTCGAGCGTGGCAAGCCTTCAAGGCCTTGTGTCAGATCATGAGGGAAGAGGGCTATGTCGTGAAGACGGCGTCTGGATACAACTGCCGGTACGTGTCTGGCACGAAGACGTGGAGCAATCATGCTTGGGGCCTTGCTGTCGACATCAACTATCCGGACCTTGGGCGCAGAAGGACCACGAACTCGACTTTGTTGTCTGTGGCGAATCGTGTCATGGCCATTCGGGCGTATGGCAAGAACGGCAGGGCCGACATCCCGGTCTTTAAGTGGGGGCAGTACTTCTCGAACCCCGATCCTGCCCATTGGCAGGTGTGTTGCGGGCCTGAGGACATCGCCAGGGGTTTGAAGGTGCCGGGAATCTGGACGCCGATGTGACACATCTCGACCCCCTCAGTAGGGCGAAGCCACGGGAGCTGGATCGGAAGATGTGGGCCGACATCGACCGGCTCATGTACACCGTTCAGGCGAAGGGCAGGGGTGAGTACCTGTTCGAGGAGCCGATCTTCTTCGGCACGGCCTTCTCTTCTCCGCCGACGTTGTCGTATTCGTCGATCACCGAGGGGGCCGGTCCTGACGTCATCCCGTTCAACACGACCCCTCCACGCAACATCCGCAAGGACCTGGACATCTATCATCTGGGGAACCATTCCCACGGTACGAACAACACGATCCTTGACCCTGGTTTCGAGGTTCAGGGCCAGTTCATCCCGTTGATGGGTGACGAGGCGAGATACATCCCCGTCACGTCGGATTCGCCGAAGACGTGGGAGTATTTCGACTATAGCCTGGAGGGGTATGGGGAGGATGATTACATCGGCCCTCCAGGGGAGTATGAGTGGTGGCAGAATTGGCCGAACGTGATCCTGGGAGTGTGGGCACGTGAGGGGTACGAGTCGCAGAACTACGACGGATATCGTGAGCCAGAGTATGTGAACAGCTGGATTCAGACTTCCGAGTCGAGGGGCAGATGGTCCGTTACCGATGTCATGTCTCACGAATATGGGGTCGGTGCGCGCGGAAAGTATTCGGCGGAGTACACGTTCGTTGATGCCGGTTCCAGTAATTGGATGATCCCGCTGGGCTGGATGGCTAATTGGGTCGACAACCTCAGCGCCGACAATCCCGCTACGGCCCATTGGGGGTTTTTCTCTCTTGAGATGTGGGGCGGACAGAACATGCTGACGGGTGTGCCGCCGATGATGTCTGGGTGGAAGGGCACCGCCGCGGTGTGGTCCGATGACGACTGCGAGTTGGATGTGTGGAACTACAACTGGTGGGATTCGGAGGGGCTCGAAGGGACACCTCCGTGGTGGGACTATGCGCCGATGCCGTACTCGTATGACGACCCGAGACCTTTGGTGGACTCTGACGTTTGGTACGACTATTGGAACACCTACTACGACCCTCCGCGGTTTCGGGAGCAGTCCGATACGTGGGTGACGTGTCATCTCGGTAATGACGCGAGGGTGACGGTTCCCGTCAAGGGTGGGCAGTGGAACGACGTGTCGTTCTACCTGCCCCAAGCACAGAATCAGTGGCATACACCGTCCTGGCCACCAGGTCACGACCTGCATATTGGAGGTCCTGGCTGGATGTTCGAGACGTTCCGGTTCCGCATCAGTGACGGGAAACCAGGCCAGACCGTGCGTCTTGACAACGTCTATGTCTGGCCCGACTTGAAGAACATCTACGTCCCGATGGTGACCGTCGGTGTAGCCGAGTGGGTGCAGGACGAACAGGGTGCCTATATCGGGGCGAAGCTCTGGGTTAAGGTCGGCGAACCTTCAGAGAGTGGACGCTGATGGCCTATTGGAGATGGCCAGGTTCGAAACCTTGGATGCAGACCACTGTGGGGATGATGCAGACAGGCGACTGGGAAGAAGGCGGTGCCGTTGGGATCATGAAATATGACGACGGGACGCTGTGGTACTGGAACGGCGAGATGACCCATACCGCATATGACTATTGGCCGTGGTGGGTCGTCATCAACGAATACGTCCCTGGGGCGAAGGCATGGGAGCAGATCATGCCCGACTATTGGAGCGACGTGACGTACGGGGAGTGGGGCGCCGACGAGGGATATCTCCAAACCGGGGACACCGGCGAGCTGATTGACGGGACGCTCCTGGCCGACCATTGGCTCGTCGCTCATGACGGTGGGGACAAGTCGTACTGGTTCAGCATCATAGGTGACGCGAACGTACGGACAGCGGACCTCACTGTCTACATCATCAGCAAAGAGGCACGCACCTGGGAGTTGAAGATACTCCTAGATGACGACGCCAACCAGAGCCTTCACGGCCAGCCGGTCATCTGGAGCGGGTATGTGTGGTACGTCACGAAGGCATCCGTCTGGGACTCTGGGCTTGGGGCGTATGTTGGTAATGGCCGCTTGTACAGGATGGAGATGGAGTCCCCGTACACGGCTGTCCTTATCCAGGCGTTTCCTGTCGACTACCCAGCGGGTTACCTACTTGATATCAATCCCGACACCGGACTACCTGTTTATTTTGACAGTCCGTTTATCGGCAGTGGCGACCCTGCGATCGGTGTCGACGATGACGGATTCATGTATTTCATGAACGAGTCTGGATACGCGACGGGTTTGTGGCGTCTTCAACTTCCCAACGGAGGGTGGGAGGTCCTCTATTACGACTACAACGTCGATAGATACAATGGCACAGAGGGCGATGCTGGTATTCACAGCTACAACCTTCCAGGTCGCAAGGTCAACGACCGCTGGCACGGCCCTCTGCCTATCGGCATCTCTTTTCGTCCGAACTGGTGGTACTCAAAGATCGGCATTCGCGACGGATGGATGTATTGGGTTAACGACACCGCGGCGATGGCGATGCTTTCTTCTGGCTGGACGGGCGGCCATACGTGGTGTCGCATGAGGCTCTCCGACTTGAAGGACGGTCCCGTGAGGCACCAGCCAGAGGACCCGATCTTCGAAGTCATCTCAATGACGACCGGTGGTGAGGAGAGCTACTACAACTGGGACGACACGACCTATTGGGGTGGGGTTTATAAGAGTTGGGGTGGGTTCGGATGGCGTGACGGAATCGACTCGATCCACGCGTTCGTTGAGAACATGTGGTTCTTCGACGACGACGGGAGCATCGTCTATGTGCATCACGAATATCCCGACTTCTACATGGAGCCTGGCAGTTACAACCCGCCGTATATCCTGTCGCGCCTTTCTCCACCGCAGAGCCTCCCGATCACGTTCAACCTCGTGTTCGAGGGCGAAGAGATGAAAGGCTACGGCCATGTCCGTGAGGTACCTGCGAAGACGAGGATCGGGACTATCGAACTGTCAGGTGAATGATGGGGATCATCGACGGCATCCGCAAAGCCGAACTGAAGCGGGAGGTCGACCGGAGACAGTGGGCAAGTACCGTCACGACTGTCGTGTCGTATGAGACGGCAGGCAAGGGTGCGTTCATCACCGAACCGGTCATGTTCGGTACCCCTTACGCCGGTGCGCCGTTCTTCACGTTCGGCGTGGAGCTACATCCGGCGAACAGTCTTCTCGAAGGTGACTTTCCGTTCGTATCTGCGGGTGTGGGCGAGTGGGTCACACAGGACCCACCTGAGGACTACATGGAGAAGGGTCTGAAGCTCATACACACTGGAGCTATAGTTTGGCTCAACGTGAGTAGCCAGTACGGGTATCGCCTGATATTCCGGCTGACCTTCGAGGGAACAGCAATGAAGAACCCCCAGTATCTAGGTGGCAGCAATGGGTGATACACAGTATTTCAGTTTCACGAAGTTCGGCGCCGAGGGTCGCATCTCCGACCAGGCGTACAAGTTCTCTCTGCGCGACCGGGAGACGATAGATTCCCTCCTCTGGGCGCTCATCAATCACGACCATCGCCCTACTGCCGTGGCTGGGCTTGCGGGGCCGAGTAACCTCGAAGTCACGCAGGCAACCACTGGCGGGACGTTGCCCCCAGGCACGACCTTCTACTACAAGGTCGCTTTCCGTGACGCCGCGGGGAGCGAAACCGAGGCTTCGCCCGCCGTGTCGATCTCCACCCCGGCAGCTATCGCACCACCGCCTGTCGAATCATTGTCGTACGTGTCCACCGGGGGCCTGTTAGAGGCGGGCCTGTACCGGTACGCCCTTTCTTACTACCAGGACGCTGGTGGGGAGTCGAAGGCATCGAACTTCACAACCGTGAACGTGCTGTCCGGCACGTCAACGAACGTGAACACGATCACCCTGACTACCCCTCCGAACGACGCTGACGGGTGGAAGGTGTACCGCAAAGGTCCGAACGAGAGCGAATACAACTACCTGACGTCTGTCGCTGCCTCAGCTACCCCGCCGACCTCATGGGACGACGACGGTTCTATCACGTCGGATTGTACGAAGCATCGCCCTACGGCGAACACGACGAATGCCGAGAACAAGGCGACACTCACTTTGAGTGACGATGACCTGCCGTTGGACAGTCGGGTCGTGTCGTGGCGTGTGTATCGCACCACTACTGCTGGTGTGTTCGGTGGGTCTTCTCTCCTGAAGACGGTGGTCGAGACCACCACGGAGGGTGGCACGGACGTGGTGACGGTCACGACAGACACGGGTAGCGGTACGGTCACCGGTTCGCCGTTGGCTGCGTCGACCACGCCGCCACCTATTCCACAGATCGACGCGGGTGATTCGTTCGACCTGTCCGGCGGACGTCTCCCGGCGGAACTCGCACCGCTCGCTGTCCACCAGTTCCACACGCTGGCCCCGGGAACACTCGCGGCGCAGACATACAACCAGTTCTTCATCCCTGAGGACATGCCTATCGAGCGGATTGACGGGTTCTTCCTCACAGCACCGACCGGGCTGGACTCGTCGAATTATCTCACCGTTCGTGTGAAGGATGACGCGACACAGAACGAGGTCCAGTCGATCTGGAACAACGCGGAGGCCGCGGATGAGATTCAGTACGTGTCGAACAACGCGACCGCTGGGACGTTCACGCTCTCTGACGGTACGGACACGACCGACCCGATCGAATACGATTCGCTGTCTACGAACATCAAGGGCAGGCTTGAGACCGACATCGCTGCGATCACAACCGTCACGGTGCAGGGTTCCGGCACGACCGGCGACCAGTGGGTCATTATCTTCGACGATCCTGGCGGCGCGCCGTTCGGTGCGTTGACCGCGGATGATTCGAACCTGATCGGCGGTGTTTCCACCGTCCAGGTCGCTACGCCAGGTGCTTCTGCGGGTACCTTCACCCTCACGTTCGACCAGGGCGAAGCTACGCCCCCTACAACGGGCGCAATCGCCTACGACGCTCCAGGACCCTCGCTTGCCACTCCGGACGGCTCTAGCGTCGAAGAGAAGCTCGAAGCCTTGTCGAACATCACCGCGGTTGCGGTCACCGGAGTAGGCACAGAAGCCGACCCTTGGCTCGTCGAGTTCGAGGACCCTGGCGACGAAGACGTGTGGATGATAATCGCCGACAACTCGAACCTCAACGGCTCCGTCTACGTGGAAGAGGAGACGAAAGGCTACGGGAACACGACCCTCGATTTCGTCATCAACGAGAACCAGCAGTACCACTACTGGCAGTCACCGTTGACTGACGGTTCAGACGATGAGCAGGAGGCTGAGGATTCACCAGCTACTGGCGGGGTGGAGGTTTCTGACGCTCTTGCCTTGAACGACCTGGCCATGGAGCTCGACGCTCAGTACGAGGACAACACCTGGAATCTGGGCACTCTGGACCCTGGCAGTTACGTGTTCAAGTTCTGGGTGGCGATGACGGAGACGGGCGTCACGTTCGACCTTCACGTGAAGGACATGAATCTGGCGACTCCGGCAGATGTTGCCTCCCTGTCCGTTTCCGACGACGTGCTCCTGTATCTTCCCGCCTACGAGGTCCGCTACACGGCGGACGGTACAGAAGACTTCCAGGTTGAGGTCGAGAAGACAGACTCCGGCACCGGGAAGGTGCGTGTCGACAAGTACGCCTACGAGGCTGACCTCCCGACCCTCCACCAGGGCGGGACGGGCACGATTGAGGTGTTGGTGACGGGTTCACCTACGACGAACGGCGACGACCTTCAGCTGAACGTGTGGTACTAGATGCCGAACTTTTCGAACACCGCACCCGAATCTGCCCTTGATGGGGCGATAGATGACTCAGTCACGTCACTTGACGTGACCGCGGGGGACGGGACTGACTTTCCTGCTGCTGAGTTCAATATCAGGATCAGAGACTCTGGGGGTACGAAGGTGCCCGAGGTCCTTCGTGTGACGGTTAAGGCGACCGACACGTTCACGGTGACGCGGGGTTACGACAACACCACCGCACAGTCGTGGTCGGATGGGGACATCGTTGAGCATGTCGTCATCGCAGAGGACATGGACAGGGCGTGGAGTAGTTCGCCTAACCATCCAACCCCGATAGGCGGGTCGGTCAGTCGGGGCACTCTTGCGATTTCTGGCACCACCAATGTGGCCATCGCGTTCACTACCGAAATACGCGATGATGGTGGTGTCGTCGATCTCGCGTCAAATGATACGAGGCTCACGGTTCCGTTCAGTGGCTGGTATGCCGTTACCGGCTTTATCGACTATCCGGCTAGCTCCAAGACGAGGTATTTGAACGTTCGTGTGAACGGAACGGACTGGCCTGCCCAACAGTCAGCCAACATGTCCGACGCCAGGATAAGCATTGCCTACGTTGGGTATTTCGATGCTGACGATTATGTCGAATTGGTGACGTGGGTTTCAACGGGAGAGACGATCGACTCGGCGAACTTCTCGATATCGGCGATGGGTGGGAGTGGATACGCCGACACCTGGCTCGACGCCCTGTTCACGCGACCGTCTGACGAGACGGTGCACACCGACGACCAGGAGTTCAACGGGACGATTGGGGGGACGGCTCAGGACGCTAGTGGCACGATTACATGGACACAGAGTCGTGGCATCCTGTCGGCAGCGTATGAAGATACCTCGCCTGGTTCGTCGCCATGTCGTCTATACGCTCTCACCCCGACCACCTTCCCCGTGACGATAGAAACGGCGATACGGACCATTGGTGAGGATGGGAAATATCCGCTCGGCGGCATATGCCTTACTGATGGAACAGCAACTTCGGCCAATTTGGTTGGCTGTGCCTATGTGGCAGCGACCTTCGATGCAAGCATGTATTCAGGGACAATCGCTTCGTCGTCATCGACAACGAACGACATTGTTGAGTCGCCGGTTTCTTTACTCATCTACATGAGGCTCATCTGGACGGCAACGAACACGTTCGAGGCAACGTGGTCAATAGACGGTGTTTCGTGGAGCAAGTTCGCTACGACATCAACATCAAAGACGATAACGCCCACGCACTTCGGCGCGTTCATCGGTGGTATGGACACGGCAACAAGCGTTGCTATCACATCGTTCGAGTATCTCCGTGTCACCGAATCGGACTTGTCGGCATGAGTTACAACTATTCCAATCTTGCCCTCGCGACGACACTCAACGGTGACATCACCGACGCCGCTACGTCCCTTGTGGTGGTGAGTGCAGCAGGCTATCCCGTCGTGCCGTTCAAGATCAGGATCGACACGGAGATAATCGTCGTCGGCGCCAAGTCCGGTGTCACCTTCTCCAGTCTCGAAAGGGGACACGAGGGCACACCCCAGTCGGCACACAGCGACACTGACGAGGTCAGGCATGTTGTCACGGCGGAGGACATACCGACCTTTCCCGGTTCGTGGCTGTCGGCCATGTTCGCCAGACCCGAGGCTTCACATGAAGATGACGACGATTTCAATGACGGGGTGATCGACGCCTCCTGGACTCAGCGGACCCCTACAGGCACGGCTGAATGGGCAGAGGGGCTCGATGTCATGTCTGTGAAGACATGGAGTCAGTCGGGTGGCGACCCTGCCGTCATCATCAAGCCCATGACTGGGGCGACGACATATCCGATTACGATAGAGACAGCGATGAGAGCAATGTCGAGGGACGTGGCGTACCTCATGGCTGGGATAATCTTCGCGGACGGAACCTCGGGTGCGTCGAAATGTGTCGTGTCGATGCCTTACTGGTCGTCTGCCGAGAACTGGATCATGTCGTTTCGTGAGGGAACGCTTGACGGTATCGGCTCTACCTACACGAACATTCCCATGAACGAGGGACCCCAACCGTGGCCGTGGCTGTATCAGAGGCTCGTGTGGAAAGACGCGAACCGCTTCACATACGGGTGGTCGATTGATGGGGTCACATACGACTGGGCACTGACTGGTGCTGGGTGGAGTGTTACGACGACACCGACACATTACGGACTGTGGGTGTCCTCTTGGGGAACCTCAACACGGGGGATGGCCTCGTACGAGTACTTCCGTGTGACAGAATCAGACCTATCGCTTTAGGAGTGACATGGCCATCTCAGCAACAGACATCCTCTTCAAGTATTCGGTGAAGACCGGCTCTGCGGGGAACAGCACAGCCGGTACTGCTGACGGGTCTTTGGGTAAGTACATCTCTACGACCGCGATCACCACGTCGACGCTCAACAACCTTTTCGACGACGTGACCGGTGACGAGAACGCTGCTTCTGACGTGGAGTACCGGTGCTTCTTCATCCACAACGCACACGCTACTCTGACGTTGAAGAACACGGTCATCTGGCTGTCCGCCGAGGTGGCCGGTGGGGCAGACACGGCCATCTCCGTCGACACGACTGTAGCTTCGGCCATCGGTGACGCTTCCGCCCAAGCCAAGGAGGTTGCCGACGAGTCAACGGCTCCGGCGACACAGACGTTCTCGGCGCCGACGACGAAAGGCACAGGCTTGGACGTTGGTGACATAGCGTCAGGGTATTGCAGGGCAGTGTGGGTTGAGAGGACAGCGACAGATTCCGCAGCGCTCTCCGATGACGGAGTGACGTTGCGGGTAGAGGGTGACACGGAGGCGTAATGCCAGCGGTAGTTGCAGCATCAGAAACAGAGGCAGCCGTATCGACGACTGTCTTCTCCGCCGTGGGAGTCCTGGTTGCTGCCGAGGTTGAGGCTGTCCTTGCGGTTACAGCAGCGACGTTCAGGCGAACGTTGTCTGAGGTCATCTCTGACGGGGACCCCACTCACGACACCGACCACGAGGCTTTGGCCCAGCTTCACAACCAGTTCGATCTTCGGGCGACACCCAACAGTGGCGACGCCCTCCTGTGGGACGGCGACTCGTACTCCCCAGCCAGCACAGAGTCACCGTACGTGGGGACATGGCTCGACGCCCTCTTCGTGCGTCCAGGCACCGTTCACGCGAACGATGATGAGTTCGTAGGAACCACCATCGACCCAGTGTGGACGGAGACGCTGATTACTGGCACGACTGTGTGGGTGCAGGGCCTCGGGCGTCTCTCTGCGACGTTCGACTCGAATGGTAACGATGCCCTGTCGACGATCCTGAAGCCGTTATCGACAACGTATCCGATCACGATAGAGACCGCGATACAGACGTATCCGATGAACGGATACTTCCATGCCGGTTTGTGTATGTCTGAAGGCATTGGCAGTTCGGCGAAGTCGATTACTGTCGTGACGCGTCATGACTCGTACGACAATCCGTACTTGTACTTCATGGAAGGCACGTTGGGGGATTACAACTCTGGCGGCACGCAGTCTGTTACTCCGAACGAACAGCCCCACCCATATGGGTTCTTGTACTTGCGGCTCGTGTGGACCGGGGCGAATACGTTCAAGTTTCTTGTCTCTCACGACGCCGTGTCGTGGGTCGACTATTTCTCAGAAGAGTCGGCGACGATGACTCCGACCCATTTCGGGATGGCCGTGACGGCGAACAACTCATATACACAGATGGCCTCGTTCGAATACGTTCGTGTGACGGAAGCCGACCTGTCCTAAAGGGGGATTCGTGACATTCCCATTCAGGATTCCCAGGCCGTTCATCCCGAGTTCGGGTAGCTCAGACCAGTCGATCGGCGTCGAAGCTGTCACCGAAACTGAGGCTGCAGTAGTCGTCGGTGTGGTCGGGGCACAGTCTGTCAGTGTCACAGTGTCTGCCGAGGTCGAAACTGCAGTAGCCGCTTCTCCTCTTGGCTCTCAAATTATCGGTGTCACCGCATCTGCCGAAGTTGAGGCTGTTGGCGTCGTAACGGCTGACGTTCAAGTGAACGTTGGTGTAGTAAGTGAGTCCGAGGTGGCGACTGTTGTCCCCACCGTGAAGCTCGTGACCATCGCGGTTTCGTCGGAGACAGAGCAGGTAAGGGCTGTCGGCATTGTCTTGACTGTTGGTGTCACATCTGAGGTGGAGACTGTCGAGCCTGCGGTCCACGGGCTGGCGTACGACGTTGATGCTGTGTCCGAAACCGAGCAGGTTCCGTCAATTATCAACGTCTACCTGTCTGTCGGGGTGGCGTCCGAGGTCGAGACGGTCTTGCAGTTGGCACTCAACCTCGAAAAGACGGTCGAGACTGCGGGGGAGACGGAAGCATCCCTAATCGCAGGCATGGCTCTCGGGGTTCAGCCTTCGCCTGAAGGTGAGCAGGCAGGCTCCGTCCCACCCGGTGTCGGGCAAGGCATTAGCGCAGCGGCAGAGTGCGAGACGGTACAGACAGTCACGGTATTCCAGGCACCTGTTGTGGCTGTCGGGGCAGCAGCAGAAACAGAAACTGCCGCTGGCATCACCTACAACACCCTTATTACAGTCGCTGTCGCGACCGAAACAGAGACGGCAACACTTGTCACAGTCCCGCAGCCTGTCACCGTCGG
>Ga0164313_10000529_pt1 | contig 31066 bp, 24 predicted proteins | sample GuaBasSedimGuay4_FD_113735 | JGI IMG/M metagenome (GOLD analysis project Ga0164313, IMG submission 113735) | Subseafloor sediment microbial communities from Guaymas Basin, Gulf of California, Mexico - Guay4, Core 4569-4, 0-3 cm | ecosystem: Environmental > Aquatic > Marine > Hydrothermal vents... | reverse complement strand
TTTCGGAGAGCTCCATCATGGAGTCACTATACGCTGATTCTGGTATGCCCTTCCTGGGGCTCACGCCCCAGGCTAATTATCTGTCGCCGCTTCGCGGCTTGATAGATGGCTCCCTGTCTCTTTCTTGGGGCTGACGCCCCAGGCTAAATATCTTTCACGCCTTCGGCGCTGACATACCGATCGAGGCCGCTCGCAGCCAGTCCGCATTCTCCGCCGCTGCGGTGTGAGCTAACGCCGGCTGGCGCCCGAGGATTTGGTCGAGGAGCTCCCTGACGAGCTGCTTCCTCCGGATGAGCGACTGCTGCCCGCGGATGACCGCGAACTGCCACCGGATGACCGCGAGCCGCCGGCCGACCGGGATGGCGAAGCCGAGGAGCGGCTGGGGCTGCTCCGGACCGAACCCGAGGAGCGCGAGCTCGGCGCTCGAGTACCCGCCGAGCTTCGGCTTGGAGAGCTTCCGCGCGAAACGCTCGACGAGCTCGAACGGGGAACGATCACGGGGCGCTGGATCCCGGTCCGTCCGGAGCTGGATCGCGGGGCCAGCATCTGCCGGGATCCGCCACTCGACAGGGTCGAACCGGTGGCGCCCGAACCCGGATCGCTGCGTCCCGAGTACATGGTCGGCCGGTAGAGGTTGGGCTGGACGGCTCGTGCACCACCGCTCGACGACACGAACGGCGAGCCGGCGCCCGCCGAGAGACGCGGCGCAACTGTCTGGCGGTTGGATCGCACACTGTCCGCTGAAGGACGACTGAGATCGGCAATATTGGTCCGCCGTCCAAGCTGCCGCACCGCGTCCGCACTCAAGGAGCTGTCCCGCGCCATCAAGGGGCTGACATCGGTTGCGGAGCGCGATTCGACGTCTCGGAAAACGCGCTCGATCTCGTTCCCGGGGTTCGCGATCCTCGGCGATCTGGTCGTCAGGGGTCCGCTCATCACCACTCCCATTTGATCTCCCGCGGTCGGTATGAGGCGATTTCCAGATCTCGCCAGGCGGGAAAGGTTGGGGCTCGTGAAATCATCCTGCCTGACGACCGTCCATCCCCGGCGATCCACCGACGCCATCCGCACTCTGCCATTGATGTCGATGGCACGCCCCGACGCAATGCGCGACAGCGTGGAGTCTGCGCCCATCCTGCCGCTGGCGGTTCGTGGTGGAGGCATCACGTCACGGCGTGGCGGCTGATCGTGGCCGCCACCACCACCCGGGTAGCCCGGTCGGTAGGGCGGATTGTACCCTGGGTAGTATCCGCCGTATGAGTTCCAGTACCAGGAGTTGTAATAACCGTAAGGGCACCATCCGACATAGCCGGGCCACCACATCCAGCTCACCCAGGCCGGACCCCAATGCCGCCCCCACGACCACACCCATCCAAAGCCGACATCGAAGTACCACGAGCCGTAGTGGTAGGGCAGCCATCCCCAGGGTTCGTACGAGATCCACGCGTAGCCGGTGGATGTCCAGTACCACCGCCCGGCGCGATAGGGCTGCCAATCCCCACCCACCGACGGCTGCCAGGCCCACGAGTCGATCGAATCAACGTAAATCCAGCCCCCGTAGTTGTCGAGCTGGGCGGCTTGCCGTGAGTAGCGGAGATCGACGTGCTGGGAGCTCTCACCCGCGGCGACCTGGCGCCGCATCTCGACCCAGGCCGCGAAGTCCGCGTCGTCCCAGGTGAATTGGAACCCTGTCTGCCGTATTTCACCGCCCGCCACCTCGACAGAGGTCTCTTCACGCACCAGCACGCCGCCGGCAGTCGTCGCGGCCTCGGCGAGACCTTCAACGACCTCGATGGTGAGCCCGCCGGTGGCCAGGGCCCGGAGGCGATAGAGGCCACGCTCGGCGAGGTAGACGGTGGCGCCCCGGCTGTCAATCCGCATCGGTTTGGAGGAAAGGGAAAACTCACTGATCTCGACCATGATCGAGCCTTCAGCCAAAAAAACCACCGTGCGTTCGGCCTCGGCGTCGCGGCTGAACGCGACCGCGTCAAAGCTCAAGGTCGTGTATTCGTCGAGCCATACCGTGTTGCCGTCAGCGAGGACTACTTCCATCCTCGCCTCGCGGGCGGTGTCCACGCGGTCGCCGGCTACCAGCGGCATATTTATTGCCGCCTCGAGGCTCTCGTCCTGGTTGGCGGGCAGAATCGTGGCGTACCGTTCGAGGTATGAGATGTAGCTCAATGAGGTCGCGTCGTCCTCATCAGAGGCCATCGCCGTGCTGCCAAGTACGAGGAACAACCCCGCAATCAGGACCTTTCGCATGGTCCACCTCCCAGTCGCCCTCGGTTAGTGCAACAGACGTGCCAGCTCTTTTCTTCGCGCCGTGCCTTGTGGGCCCGGCGCGAACAAAAGAGAACAGGGATTACTTATCGCGGAGGCGGGCCAGAAAAAGGAGGCGGGTGGCGTTTCTGAATTCCGAATTCCAAATTCCGAATTCGAAAGCCCTATCTCCTCAGCTTCCGCATCTCGGTGATCTGTTGCGATTGCCTGACCTTGATGAGGGTGCCTGCGGGGTAGTAGCCGCTGCGAACGCTGGCATTCACGTAGGTGACCGAAGCCGGGCCCATGAGCACCCCCGGGTTGAGCACGGTGTTGCAGCCGGTCTTGCAGCCGTCGCCGAGGATTGCGCCGAACTTTCGCAACCCGGTGTGGATGGTCTCACCACCGGCTTGGAAGCTGACCTCTGTGCCGACATTCTTGACGTTCGAGCAGATCGTGCCGGCGCCGAGGTTGACGTCGCGGCCGAGGATGGAGTCACCCACATAGGCCTGGTGCGGCGCCTTGGCGCCGGGGAGGAGAATCGACGCTTTGACCTCGCTGTGGGCGCCGACCATGCTACCTGCGGCAAGCACCACATTCTGCCGAACGTATGCCCCGGTCCGGATCTCCACCCCTTCGTCGAGGATTGCCGGGCCGACGATCACCGCCCCCGGCTCGATCCGGCAGCCCGGCGCAATCGAGATGCGGTCCCCCAACAGATGGACGCCGGCCGGGAGTTCGACGTGGATCTCCCAATCGCTCCTATCTTCAAGGTAGTCCGCGAGTCTCTGCCCGAGCGCCGACCACGCCGGCTCGTCGGGTTCCATGAGATCCGCGTGGGCAAAGCCCCCGAGATCGAAGAACGCAGCGGGACGCATATCCATCATGCGGGAATCTCCTCGAGATCGGCAACTCGGCGTTTGACGACGACCAGGGTCTGGTCGTCGATCGGCGGCGAGACGGCCGAAAACCCGTCGACATCGGAAAAGATACGGTCAACGATGGCAATGGGATCGAGGTGGCGCGCCGCCCGCACCGCGTGGGTCAGCCGGTCGCTGCCATACTCCTCGTCGTTCTCATCAGTCGCCTCCGTGATGCCATCGGTGTACAGCACCAGCAGGTCCCCCGGGTTGAAGGAGTCAATGCCGATCGCGTAGCGGGCATCCGGATTCGGCCCCAGAATCATGCCGCCAGTCTTGAGAAGAACCACCGTTCCGTCGGCACGGACAAGCAGCGATGCGGGATGTCCGGCATTGCAGTGGATGATCGTCCCGTCGAGACTGATTTCGGCCAGGAACAGCGACACGAACTTGGTCGCCATGCGGCTGCGGTGGATGATCCGATTGAGACGCTGAATGGTCCGGGTGACCTTGAACTCGCGGGAAAGGCCCATTCGCAGACCGGTGAAGACGTCGCGCACCTGGAGCGCAGCCGGCAGGCCGTGTCCGGTGGCGTCTGCGATGGTGACGTCGAAGATGTTGTCGTCGAGAGTGATGACGTCGTAGAAATCACCGCCTACGATCTCGGCCGCAACCGTCCGCGCGGCGATCTCGAAATCACCGGGTTGCGGAAGGTGGCGTGGGAGGATCGAGTTCTGGATCAGGCGCGCATCCTCCATGATCGCCGTCATGCGCTCCTCACGCAGCTTCTGGTTGATGGCGAGGCGAATGATATTGAGGGTGGCGACGACGTTCTCGTGATCATCGCCCGCGGATTCCACGTCGAAGGAGAGGACGTAGCGCGCATCCGCCACCGCGATGGCGGCAAACCACTCGCGGGTTCGAAGATCGGCTTCGAGCCTCTGGTCGAGACGCGGATCGTCTCGCCTCATGACCACCGATCCGACGTCGAGGAGTTGCTCGAACGGCGGATAGGTTTTCCAAACCCGGAGGCCGATCGGATCCCGAGAGGCATCACCAAATGTCTCGACCAGCTCGTAGCTGCCGTCGTCTTGGGCATAGATTCGACCGCCCTTGATCCCGAGGTCGTCGGCAAAGCTGTCGGCGATGAAGTCCGCGGCTTTGTGGATGGTCTCGAGTGGAGTCGAACCGAGGGCGATGGTCTCGAGCGCACGCTCGACACGGTGGAACAGCGAGATTGAGGAACTCGGCATGGGCGGATCATGCCACGAGCGGCACCGCGGTGCAAGGTCGTAACCCCTCACGAGTTGCAAGCATAAAGAAGCGCGAGGGACCGTCGTCTGCGGTCGCCAAAACTGTATTCCAAAAGGGTGATATACTACCCGCGCCCCGCACACCGCGGGAGCGAGGAGGATTCGAGTGAAAAGTACGCCACTGTTGGTTCTGACCGTGATCGCCGCTGCCGCAATCCTGGTCGGAACCTCCTGCAGCCGTCCCGAACCCACAGCGCCGGTCGGCGCGGAGACGGTTTCAAACCACGGCTCGGTGAGGGTCGAATGGGAGACGGATTTCCCGGACGCCATCAAACGTGCACAATCCGAGGGCAAGCCGGTGCTCGTCAATTTCTACGCCGACTGGTGTGTGTGGTGCAAACGCCTCGATTCGACCACTCTGCGCGATGCCAAGGTGGCCGCCCTGTTGAGCGATCGGGTTATTGCAGTTCAACTCGACGTGGACGGGAACGGCCGCGAGCTGTCAAACGAGTATCACGTGGACGGTCTGCCGACCGTTCTCATCCTCGACCCGAGCGGACACGAGCTCGGACGCATCCCCGGCTACATGCCACCCACCGGGTTCCTCGAGCGGGTTGAAGGATTCCTCCACCAAAGCTGAAGGAAAGGTATTAGGTATTAGCAATTAGGTATTAGCTCGGCCAGCTATCTATGTCACCCGCAAGTGGGGGTCGTTTGCGATGAGCTAATACCTAATACCCAATACCTAATTGCTGGCGTTCGACGCCTGCGCGTCCAACGCCCTCTGCTCCTCCGCGGTCGGCGTCGGTTTGAGGCGTTCGTCCGCCACCTCGACCGCGTCAAAGGTCGGCATCGGCTCGCCGGGTTTGGGAGTGTAGTAGGGGAGCTGGAAGGGCCAGATCAGATCCTTGATCTCGGCCATCTCCTCGCGACAGGGATCCGTTGGCTCGGTGCCGTCGAGAAAGGCCTCGAGGATCACGTCGGTCTGATATCCGCACGGGGGCACGGCCCGCTCGCCGGTGATCGCATCCACCGGCGTGAACACGACTCCCGCCGGCACCGGAAAGTCCTCGGCCCGCTCGTCCTCGGAGAGCGTGTCGAGATAGGCGGCCATGAAGTTGTTCCAAATCGGCTGCGCGGCCTTGGCGCCGGTCATTTTCTTGCCGATGGACATCTTGCGATCGCGGCCGACCCAGACGCCGACCGTGATTCGCGGAGAAAAGCCCACAAACCACGCGTCCGAGTACGAGTCGGTGGTTCCCGTCTTGCCACCGAGGTTGGCCGGCAGCCAACGTGCCGAAGCGCCGGTGCCGTGGTCGATCACGCCCTTGAGAACATATAGGGCGAGATAGGTCACGGCCTCCGGCATCACCCGTGCGCTGCTCGGGAAAAACCGCTCCACGAGGCGGCCGTCGCGGTCGAGGATCTCCGAGATGTAGTACGGCTCGGGCACATCGCCGAGGTTGGCGATTCCCGAGTACGCACGGACCAGATCGATCAGCCGCACCCCGAGCGAGCCGAGGGCGAGCGAGGGATATGGATGGAGCTCGGTGCTGATCCCGAAGTTGCGCGCTGTCTCGACGACCGACTGGCTGCCCGCCAATTGCTGCAGCTTGACCGCGGTGGCGTTGTAGCTGAGCTCGAGGGCACGCCTCAGGGTCGTGATGCCGTAGTACTTGTTGTAGTAGTTCTTGGGACAGTAGGTGAGCTCGCCGGTTCCGTCGGGGAGGAGGAAGGGCGCATCGAAGAGGGTATCGGCCGGAGTGAAGCCATGTTGGAAGGCGGTCAAATAGACGAAGGGCTTGAACGCCGAGCCGCATTGCAGGATCGACTGCACCGCCCGGTTGAACTCCGAACGCTGGAAGTCAAAGCCCCCAACCAAGGCGAGAATCGCTCCAGTTCGATTGTCCATCGCAACCAGCGCACCCTCGATCTTGGGCTCCTGCAGGAGCTGGACCTCGAGGACGGCCTCGGGATCCTCGGGCAACGGGTCGGGCAGACGCACCAGAACCAGATCACCGTCCTTGAGGATCCGCTTGAGCGAGGAGGCGCCGGTCCACTTCACGGCCTCGCGGTCGAGGCTCGCCGGATGGGGGCCGATGCGCAGCGAGGCCTTACGAGTTTCTCTTCCGACCACCACCGCCTTGACCATCTCACCGGGAACCAGCTCGAGCTGCTGCCATGAGGGATCCTCATAGTCTTCGGCCGACTCGACGAGTCCTCCGGTGATTACGTTGGGCGGTCGGCGGTAGCCGATGTAGGTCATCTCGAGCTCGACCAGCCCGTTGCGAAGCACGGTTTCCGCCGTCTCCTGCAGCCCCGGGTCCATCGTCAGGTGCACCTGGAGCCCGCTGGTGTAGAGCGCGTCAGTACCGAAGCGGCGCTCGATCTCCTTGCGCGTCATCTCGAGGAAGTAGGCGCCGTTCTCCACACGCTCGCGGTGGAGCTCGACACCGAGCGGCTGCGCCACCGCCTCCTCGAAGGCGGCGGCATCGATGAATCCAAGCTCGAGCATTCGTTGCAGGACCTTGTTGCGGCGGTTGAGAGCGTTCTCGGGGCGTCTGACCGGGTCGTACTTGTTGCTGGCGCTCGGGATCATCCCCGCCAGCAGCGCCGCCTCGGACAGGCTGAGCTCGATCGCCGGCTTCTCGAAGTAGAGTTCGGACGCCGCCTGTACACCGTAGGCGCCGTGACCGAGGAATATCTGGTTGGCGTACAGAGTGAGGATCTGGTCCTTCGAGTACCGTTTCTCGATGTCGAGAGCGAGCAGAGCCTCCTTGACCTTGCGGCCGATCGTGCGCTCACGTTTCAAAAAGAGGTTGAGCGCAAGCTGCTGGGTCAGGGTCGAGGCCCCGCCGCGCGACCCGATCCGGCGATCCAGCACGCTGTACCAAACCGCGCGCAGGATCGCCTTCGGGTCGACCCCGCCGTGGGTGTAGAAGTCTGCATCCTCGATCGCCACCACTGCCAGCTTGAAGTCGTCCGGGATCTCCTCCGGTCGCAGCACCACCCTTTGTTCGAGGGCGTAGGACGCCACCTGGGCGCCGTCGGCGGCGTAGATCCTGGTCGTCGCGGCCGGCTCGAACGTGGCCAGCAGATCGACCTGGGGCACGTGCAGCGACTGGGCGACGATCCACCCCACCAGGGCCCCCGCCAGGCACCCCCCCACCGCCGCCCACAACACCAGGGTGACGACAGACATGAGGCTCCCGCCAGACAGCGGTTTCTTCTTGGCGCTGGTGGTTTTCTTCTTCGCCGTGATGTTCTTCTTCGCCGCGGTTTTTTTCTTCACCGCGGACTTCTTCTTCGGGACGGTCTTCTTCGAGATCACGTGGGGACTCTAGCAGATGCCGGCGCCCTCTCGAATGGCGGGAAGTGGGCATTTTCGTGGCGAAGAGCCAATGGCGGGAGGTTTCGTAAGGATTGGAGGTTCAGTTTTGAGTTTTGAACCGAGCAACAGGATGGGACGTGGGTCATCTATCATCCTGAGGATGGTGCGGGTGGTTCTCGGTCTCGGCGGCAACACGGGTGACTGCCGGATGGCGTTCTCTGAATGCCTCGCGGCACTCGCCGTGGAAGGTCGAGTGGTTGACGTCTCCAGGCTGTGGTGTACGCGGGCCATCGGCCCACCCCAACCCGACTACCTGAACGCGGCCGCGCTCGTCGAGTGGCCGGCCGGCCCCCGTGCTCTGCTCGCACGATGCCTCGAGCTCGAGGCCGCGGGCGGTCGCAAACGCTCGGCGGAGGCGCCTTGGGGACCACGGACGCTCGACATCGATCTCCTGCTTTCCGAGTCGGTGGTGTGCCGTGGGCCTGTGCTGACCCTCCCCCATCCCCGGCTGCACGAGCGTCGATTCGCCCTCGAGCCGGCGGCTGAGACGGCGCCGACCTGGACCCATCCCCTCCTCGGACGCACGATCGCGAAGCTGGCCGAAGAGGCACGGGAGAGAGAGCCGGACGCGATCATCGAAGTTTTGAGTTTTGAGTTTTGAGTTACGGACACCCTCCGCCTCATCAGGGGAGGGATTGACAGGGCCAACTCAAGACTAAAAACTAAGAACTCAAAACTGATGAGATGATCGGTCGTGATCCCGGCTTGGAAATCGGCACGCCTTCGCGGCACAGGGGACAGTCATCCTGACTCCAGGTCGGGAAGTCGACATCGAGCAAGGAGCGACTCGGCAACGGAGCGAAAGGCTGGGCCATTCCCGAGCGGTTGATCATCGAGGCCACGCCGATCACCGCGGCGCCGAGTCCCTCGAGAATGTCGATCACCTCACGGGTCGAACGCCCCGTCGTGACCACGTCCTCGATCACCACGACCCGTTGCCCGGGCGCGACGCCGAACCCGCGGCGCAGGACCATAGTGCCGTCGCTGCGCTCGGTGAAAAGAAACGGAAGGTCGAGGGCACGCGCCGTCTCATGGCCAATGATCAGCCCGCCCATGGCCGGGGCGATGACGATGTGTGGATCGAGACCCGCATCGGTGATCGCGTCGGCGAGCAGTCCGCCGGCGCGGGCCGCCCGGCGCGGATGGGCGAGGAAAAGGGCGCATTGGAGGTAGTCCCCCGAGTGGAGTCCTGAGGAGAGGAGGAAGTGCCCCTTCTGGTGCGCGCCGCATGCTGTCAACTCGTCAAGCGCGAAACCGGTGCTCACGGTTGCTCCCGCTCGATGCCGTACGCGCGCATCTTCTTGTAGAGGTTCGAGCGCGGCGTGCCGATGACACGGGCGGTAGCGGCAACATTCCACCCGTTGCGCTCGAGGTGATGGAGCAAGTAGGCGATCTCAGATTGCCGCTGAAACTCCTGCAGCGAGGCCAGGTCGAGCAGAGCGTCGACCGCACCTCCGGCCGGCAGAGCCGGAAGGTCGACACTGTCGATAGTGTCGTCGAGCTCCATGATCACCGCACGCTCGACCACGTTTTTGAGCTCGCGCACGTTGCCCGGCCAGGGGTGGAGCATCATCGTCGACAACGCCTCGTCGCTCCAGGTCTTCAGGCGCCGGTTGTACTCGCGACAGAATTGGTCGGTGAGGTGCTCCACCAGAGGAGGAATGTCCTCCGGATGCTCGCGAAGTGGCGGCGTGCGCAGAACCACTACCGCCAACCGGTAATAAAGATCTTCGCGGAAGGCGCCGGCCTGGACCTCGGCCACCAGATCCTTATTGGTGGCGGCGATCACGCGTACGTCAACCTGGAAAGCACCGCCGGCGCCGACCGGCTCCACCTCACCATCTTGCAGCACCCGCAGCACCTTGGCCTGGGTCTTGAGGCTCATGTCCCCGACCTCGTCGAGGAAGATCGTGCCTCCATCAGCCTGGACGAACTTACCGACCTGGCGGCGGTGGGCGCCGGTAAATGATCCCTTCTCGTGGCCGAAGAGCTCCGACTCGATGAGCTCCTCGGGAATGGCCGCGGAGTTGACGCGCACGAACGGTTTTCGTGCGCGGTCGGAGAGGTGGTGGAGCCGGCGAGCCGCCAACTCCTTGCCGGTGCCCGACTCCCCCTGGACCATCACGGTGGCGTGGGACGGTGCAACGCGGGCGATCTCGTCTCGGAGCTGCCGCATCGCCGTGCTGTCGCCGAGCAGCGGCGGCGGTTCCGCAGTCCCGCCCAGATCCCTCGCGACCCGTCCCTGAGCCACGGCGCCGCGAACCGCCAGCAGCAGATCGGCGCGGTCCGGCGGTTTGGTCAGATAAGCCGCAGCGCCCGCCTCCAGGCACTCGCTCGAGGTGAACTCGTCTCCATGGCCGGTGAGGATGACGATCGGGATCTCGAGGCCGCGCTGGCGAAGATTGTCCATCAGCCCGAGGCCGTCCATCCCAGGCATTTTGATGTCGAGGAGGGCGGCATCCGGCGGGTTGGCGTCGAGCGCGTCGAGCGCCTGAAAAGCGTCGTTCGCCTCCTCGACGTCGTAACCCTCTGCGCCCAGAATTCGCCGCAGGACCTTGCGGACCCCCGCGTCGTCGTCAACAATCAGGACTGTGCCTTCCATGCGCACCATGGTAGCAGCCTGTACCGGACGGACGACCTCTCGAGATCGTTAGATCGTTTCAACGTTCAACGTTTGAACGTTCCAACGTTGAACGTCGTGCTATTCCACGTCGAACTTGACGCCTTGAGCCAGCGGCAGCTCGCCGCCCCAGTTGATGGTGCATGTCTGGCGGCGCATGTAACCCTTCCAGGCGTCCGAGCCGGCTTCGCGGCCGCCACCCGTGTGCTTCTCGCCGCCGAAGGCGCCGCCGATCTCGGCTCCCGAGGTGCCGATGTTGACATTGGCGATGCCGCAGTCAGAACCCTCGTGGGAAAGGAAGCGCTCGGCCGTACGCATGCTCTCGGTGAAGACCGACGACGACAGACCCTGATCGACCGAGTTGTGCATCGCTATGGCCTCGTCAAAGGTCTCATACTCGAAGATATAGAGAATTGGGGCGAAGGTTTCCTCGCGCGTGATCTCCATGTCGGCTTGCGCCCTGACGATGGTGGGTTCGACAAAGAACCCCTCTCGATCAGGCCGGCCGCCGCCGCAGAGAATCTCGCCTCCCTGCTCGCGGACGGCATCGAGGGCCGCGAAATGGTCGTCCACCGCGCGCTGGTTGATCAGCGGGCCCATGAGGATGCCGTCCTCCAGCGGATCGCCGATGGTGATGCTGGGGTAGGCCTTGACCAGACGCTCGATCACCTGCGGTGCGATGCCTTTTTGCAGGAAGAGGCGCCGCAAGCTGGTGCACCGTTGGCCGGCAGTCCCCACCGCGGCGAAGAGGATGGCGCGCAGGGCGAGGTCGAGATCGGCGTCGTCCGTGACGATGATTGCGTTGTTGCCGCCGAGCTCGAGGATGCTGCGGCCAAAACGACGGGCGGTGGTCTCGGCGACGTGGCGGCCCATCTTCGTGGAACCTGTGAAGGAAACCAACGGCACCCGCTCGTCATTGATCAGGCGCTCGCCGACGCTGCGGCCGGGACCAATGAGGAGGTTGAAGATGCCTTGCAGATCGTGGCGTTCCATCACCCGGTTGCAGATGTGCTGGACGGCGACCGCAGTCAGCGGCGCGTCTGAGGACGGCTTCCAGACCACAGTGCCGCCACAGACGGCGGCCAGGGCGGCGTTCCAGGCCCACACGGCAACCGGGAAGTTGAAGGCCGAAATGACGCCCACCACACCGAGCGGATGCCACTGCTCGTACATGCGGTGGCGCGGGCGCTCCGATGTCATGTTCGGACCGTAGAGCTGGCGCGACAGACCGACCGCAAAGTCACACATGTCGATCATTTCCTGGACCTCGCCGAGGCCTTCCGAGAGGATCTTGCCCATCTCCAACGACACCAGGCGGCCGAGAGGTTCTTTGAAGATCCGAAGCTCGTTGCCGAGCTCGCGCACGAGATCGCCGCGAACCGGCCCGGGCACCATTCGCCACGATATGAAGGCCTCGGCGGCGGTGGACACCACCTTTTCGTAGGCCGCTTCATCCGCCTGGATAATCGAGGCGATCGGTTCGCCGTCGGTCGGGTTGACCGACACCAGCACCGTCTTTTCGTCGGGAGCGATCCACTCGCCGGTGCAGGCGCCGAGATTCGAGTCCTTGATCCCGAGCTCGAGCTGGAGGCCGAGGTCCGAAAAAAACTTCTTCATCTCACCGAGAATGTCACTCATTATTTCCTCCCACGGCAACTCGCAACGGCGGGGAGTGTACACGTCACGTGACCCCCTGCCAACCCCAGGAAACGTTCAAACGTTAAACGTTCAAACGTTCAAACGTCAGGAATCCTCGGCGTCGCCGCCGGTGGAAAAGAATGCCTCCCATTCGGCGATGTCGTGGGAGGAGAGCTTCGGCTCGTGCGTCGGCCGGCGAGGCGGTTTCGGTCTCCGACCGTGCCACTCACCAAGCGAGCGCACACGTCCGCCGCGGTGACGAACCTGGTTCCCGAGCTCTCGGTCGTCTGTCACCACAACCCACTCCGATGCGCTGGATCCGTCGGTGAGAACACGGAGGATGACGTCGTCGGCACTCGAGGAACCGGAGTATCGAACGGTGACCCGGCCCAGATGTTCGATCTTCGGCGAACCATCCGGCGGCGGACCGTCGAATACCACGGTGACCTGAAGACGCTCGTATCGAACCGTCTCCAAGACCATCTGACGCACATCGGCGCGACTCCGCTCCGAGGATGGCAGGCTGTGAAGAAGGTTGTTACCGTCGATCAACAGCGGCATCGGGATTGGTCACCGCATCTGGCGCGCCCGGCGCAGCAGACGTTGAAGCTCTTTGGGGCCCGCCAAATCCTCGTACATCTGATTCGCGCTTTCGTTGTCCGGATCGATGGCGAGGGCGCGTTCGAGCGATTTTCGTTGCCGTTCAGAGTGATTCCGCCGACGCCAGAAATCCGCAAGCTCGAGCCATGAGTCCAGGTGCTTCGGATCGGCCTCGATCGCACGGCGCATGCACGTCAGCGAGCGATTGACCCATAAGGGATTGCGTTGCAGCAACTTCGCAAGTTTGAGCAGCTCATCGGGCTGGGGGTCGATCGCGCACGCCTGTTCGAGAAGCTGGATCGCCACATAGAGCTCGTCCTGCTTGATGAGCTCGTCGGCACGTTTCAGGTTCGCCTCCACCAGCGCCCTTCGGGCTTCGGCGTCAATCTCCGCCTGCTCAAGATCGCCCAACGGGCTCTGATCCTTGTCCAACGACTGGAGGATGCCGTCGTACCTCAGGCGCGCAGGGTAATTCGAAAGCACCTCAAAGGCCGCGCGGCCGCGTTCGACGATCCGTTCCACGTGCGACCCCATGTCACTCAAATGGACACCGGTCGTCTCCGGCGAGAACCGATTCTGGATTTTTTCCCACGCCTCCAAAATCTCGTCGGGCCTTACATGTTGATTGAGCCCGAGGGCGCGGTAATGGTCCACCTTTGTGACATCGTCCGATAGTCTGCGAACTAATCGTCGCTCCTCGAGCTCACGATCCGTGAAATCTCCCTTGGTTGGCGGCGTCGCCTTCGGCGGGCGACTCTCGGGCGGGACACGTACCTTTTCGACAACCGGCTCCTGCGGTTCGGGTTTCGTGCCGCCGTCTCCACTGACGACGACACTGCCCGACATCAGCAGGGTGTAAAGCGTGGAGTACGCCTGCTCTTCGGGGAGCGAGGAGAGCTGGATGAGGCTCGCGACGTCGTACGCGGCGTCGAGGCGGCTGAGCAGAAACCCCTCGGTAGGCGTCAGCTCGACCTCCTCGACCATGTCGTTCAGCGAACCCGAGAGCTTCACCGTCTGGTCCAGGGGCCCGATGACCGCGCGCACGGCTTCTACGTCTGAGACCTCACGGGCCGCGAGCACGATGATCTGGGAGGTGATGACGTTTGGCAGCGTGTCGAGCTGACCCTCGCCCCCGCCACCCACGAACTCGACTGCTGTGCGCCCCGACGCCGCGGCGCGCCGGATGATCGTCAGCGCAAGCTCCTCGAGCTCTCCTTCGAGCTCCTCGTGAGAGATGTATCCTCGCGTCACCAGGATGTGGCCGAGGGGCGGCGAATCACCGCCTCCTTGGGCGAGCAAAATCAATGCGCGGTCGTCCTCATTGATCTTCCCCCGGTCCACCAGCCACATCCCAAGCTTCTCTGTTTCTTCGTGGGAGCGCGCAGCTCGGATTTCGCCATTGGTGAAGAGAATCTCCCGGGTCGAGCCCTCTGAGGTCGCCACCAGAGCGCCCGTCGCTTTTTTCTGCGCCAAATCAGCCATCACTGTGGGCAACGGCTGATGTCCTTTTGTCGCCATCAGATTCAGTCGCCCGGGTTCGCCGGTGGCTCCAGCTCCTCACCTGTGAGCTCGATCGGATGGGCCTCGAAGCCCTGCTGGCTCAGCCCACCGGGAATCTCGCCGGCCGCTTCCTGTGCCGTCTCGCGGTCTGGGAATCGCCCCCATACCAGCTGCCAACAGGGCTCGCGATCTCCCGAATCAATCGCCACCGGACGAACGACCTTCGGGTTGTCCTGCGCCTTCTTGAGTACCCGTTGGAGATCCCCGGGCTCGCAGCCCATGTCGATCACCAACCCCCATTCGATATCGGACGACGCGACGACCTCGTCCTCGGCGGTAGATTCGGATCCGGCCATCAACCAGATCAACAACAGAAGGGCTATCGCCAAGGCGGCCGCAGCCGCGACGATCCAGGTCACCGGGATCTTGCGGCGCGGAGATATCTCGCCCTCGTCCACCGGAAGCAAATCGACATCGCCACTGACCACAAGAGCCGGTTCGGGTTCGAGAATTCCGGTGACCACGAGCGCCGCAAGAAGGCGCACAACCTCATCGAGGTCGTGGGTCGAGCGATCGACGACCTCCTGGGCGGTGCGCTCGCCGGTGATCTTCGAAACGATGAGATCCGCCTCTTCCGACAATCGCAGCGGCCCGTACAGATCGAGAAAGTTCGGCGATCTGTTCAGGAGGACGTCGAGATCAGGGAGAATCGATCGCGCCGCCTCCCCCGTCGTGTCCGACAGAACGAGTTCGACGAGAGTGTGGGTGATCGAGATGGTGGCGCCTTCGACTGCGTCGGGTTCGCCTTCAACCACCTCGAGCTCGCGCTGCGGGTCGAGCAGCCAAGCACGAAGGCTCGTCTGCAGCAACTCCTTGGCCGCACCCAGCGCGAGGGTCTCGGCGATCTGCCCGTTCCCAGCCAGACCGCGCGCTTCCTCGAGGAGATCGATGTTGCCCAAGGGTTCACAACTCAACCGCCGGCAGAGTTCGGACGGATCAACTCCCTCTATGAAACGGATCCGACCGTTATGCTGGCGCAGGATGAGTTCGCCGCCCGACCATCCTAGGCGCGCTGCGCCACCCTCCAAGTGTGCAATCCAATTCCCGAGCTGCCAAATTTCGTGGGGGTCGCTCATGGCCCAAGATTATTGCATCAGACGGTATGTTGTAAAGCGCGGTCTCAGAAGGAGCAGACCCACGGCTTTGGACCCCCGCATTTTTCAACCGGCCTACTGCTGTGGTCTGCGATGAAACGCAGTGAGTGACCTTGACACACAATCCAATGACCTCTACCATGACGCTCCCAACGGTCGTCCGTTTGGGAGGTTAGCTCAGGGGTTAGAGCACCTGCTTTACACGCAGGGGGTCGTGGGTTCAAATCCCCCACCTCCCACCACTCTACGCCAACTTCGAAATGCGGGGTCGTAGTTCAGCTGGTTAGAACGCAGGCCTGTCACGCCTGAGGTCGCGAGTTCGAGTCTCGTCGGCCCCGCCATGTTTCTTACCGCCGCCCTTTGGGCGGCGTTTTTGAAACCACTTCAGGGACGATCCTCGTGGCACCTCCGCCAGCGGGCCGTCACTGCTCGGCTCGCTTCGCGACTTGGTGAGAGCCGCATTCGATCGAGCGCCGAAGGTGCGAAAGATCCATAGCCTGGGGCGTTAGCCCGCATTTCTCACCGGGTTTCGTAGTGATGGTGGCTAAAGTGAGGGAAGCGGGCTACTCGAGGTAGCCGAGGACTTTGAGCTGTTCCACGGTCTCGTCGTCGAGCTTCTGGGTCGCCAGACGATCGAGGGCGCCGAGGGCCTGGGACACGGTTGCGAAGCACGCGAGAAGGGCATCAGATGGCGCCGAATCGACCGTCACCAAATTGTCGAGTTCGAGCGGATCCTCGGTGAGGTCGAAGCGCAGGTGCTCCTTGCCGATGATGCGCAGGATTTCCTTGCTGTCGTCTTCTATCACTCCGACCGAAAGCAGGCCTTTGGAACGCTTCTGGTCGCTGTCGTGGGTTCCACCGTGGACTGCTCCACGATGAGCCTGATAGCAGTGAATTCGCTCCGGTGGCGCCTCACCGCCGCGGGTCGCCGATGCCCAACTGCTACCGGTCAGCTCCTCAGGCGCCGCCACTCCGACGAGGTCCAGGAGGGTCGGTGCGAGATCGAGGAGCGTCGCCTGCGACGACGCGGTACCAGGGCGGATCCTCCCCTTCCACACGATGCCCAGAGGGATCCGCAGTGATGGCTCGTACAGATAGCGGCCGTGGCCCCAGTAATTGTGATCACCGAGGCTCTCGCCGTGGTCGGCGGTGAAGACAATCACCAGGTTGTCGTCCACCACCAGTTCTTCGAGGCCTTCAAGCAGCCGGCCGATCGCCGTGTCGACCGCCGCAATTTCGGTGTCGTAGCGGTCGACCCGGGTCAGCTGGTCATCGTTCACCCCCAGCCTTTGGCCATACTTCTCGTGGAACCGATAGGGAGCGTGGGGCTCGACATAATGCACCCAGAGGAAGAACGGTCGCCCACCGCCCTTCTCGCGGTGGTCGGTTGCCCACTCGAGAGCATCGTCCGTGAGATCCTCACCGGTAGCTTCGGAGTTGATGACACCGAACCAGCGCCGCCGTTGCAGCCGTTCGCCGTAGGTCTCGAAGTGCTCACCGAGAAGAGTCAGGTTGTTCTTGAGCGTCCAAGCGCCGATGAATCCCGCTGTACTCCAACCATTGTGGGCGAGGGTCTTTGGAAGCGAGTCGAGACCGGCTTCCATTCGCAGCCCATTGCGGGTCGCCGCGTGCTCGTGCGGCGGCAACCCGGTTATCATCGAGCACATCGCCGGGCCGGTGAGCGGTTCGGGTGTCCATGCCCTTTCGAAGAGCAGCCCCTTGGACATCAGACGATCGATGTTGGGCGAGGTTGGACGGCTGTAGCCATATATCCCGAGATGATCGGCCCGCAGAGCATCGACCGTGATCACCAGCACCGACGGCCGGTCATCGCCCGCCGCCACCGGTGGCGCCGCCAGCACGGCCGGCACAATCATCACGGCGATCACCGCGATCTCAGCTATCCAGGACATCTTCCGCAAGCAGGACTCCCCCGACCGATCATCGCCGTCTCGACCGCACATTGTACTCCATCTCGCGGGCCTCGCCGTGGGACGTGGAGAGATGTACGGGTTAGCTGGCCTTGCGATCACGGTACACTTGACCAGGCATGGATTCCTTCGATCGCAACTGGCGCGAGCTGCAGCTCGAGACATTGGTCGACCTCTCATTGACCATCGGTGGTGTGCTCTCTGAAGAGGAGCTGATAGAGGTGCTGCTGCAACGGTCGGTGGGCACCCTCGACGCGGGCTCGGGATTCGTGAGCACGCTTCATCCAGGGGGCCAGGAGGCCGTGGTGCGATCGGTCCGCCTACCACAGAGCGTCGAGGTGATTCGCTCGTATTTCGACTCTCACCTCCTCGAAGAGCTCGCGGCCGGACGGGTGGTCCACACCCAACGCACAACCGACCAGCCGCCCTTCGAGCTCATCGCCGCGCCCATGCTATGGCAGCAAAAGACCCTTGGAATGGTGGTTCTCGCCGACAAGGAGACGAGAGAAGGCCGAGCCTCTTTTTCGGACGACGATTCCCGTTTTCTGCTGTCGATGGCCAGCATGGTGGCGACAGCGGTCGCCACCGCGCGGCGCGTGGCGACCATCGAACGCGACCGACAGCGTCTTGCCGACGAAAACCGCGCCCTGAGAGATGTCGCGCGGCGCGAAGGGTTTATTGGCGAAAGCCAGGAGGTCGAGGAGATGCTGGAGCTCGTGCGGCGGGCCGCTCCGACCGGCGTCAACGTCATGGTGCGGGGCGAGTCAGGGGTCGGCAAAGAGCGGGTAGCCCAACTCCTTCACTCCTTTTCTGATCGAGCGTCCGGACCATTCGTTCCCCTCAACTGCGCCGCGCTGCCCGAAACCCTGCTCGAGTCTGAACTCTTCGGCATCGAGGAGGGCGTTGCCACGGGAGTTCAACATCGCCACGGCAAGATCGAGCTCGCCAATGGCGGCACGCTTTTCCTCGACGAGATCGGCGATCTGTCGCTCGCGCTGCAAGCGAAGCTCCTGCGCGTGGTACAGGAGCGAGAGTTCGAGCGCCTTGGCGGACGTGAACGGATTCCGGTCGACCTCCACCTGGTGACGGCGACCCATCAGAACCTCGAAGAAATGGTGGAGCGAAGCGAGTTTCGGCAGGACCTCTACTACCGCCTGCGGGTGGTGGTGGTCGATGTACCGCCGCTGCGCGACCGCCGCAGCGACATCCCCCTGCTGGCCCGCCATTTTCTGGAGCTGTATGGTGAGCGGTTCGGGCGTCCGGGTCTCCTCCTGTCTCAGGAAGCGCTGGCAGCCCTCATGAGTCATCCTTTTCCCGGCAACGTGCGTGAACTCGAGAATGCCATTCAGGCGGCCATCGCGCTTGCTCCCGGAGAGACCATCACCATCGACGACCTGCGGCTCGATATCGAAGGCGTCCATGAAACCCGCACACCAGGTTTGTTGAGTCTGAACGAGGTGGAACGGCGCCATATCGAGAGTGTGCTGCAGGCGGTGGAGGGAAACCGCCAGGAGGCCGCCCGCATCCTCGGCATCGACCGGACGACGCTGTATCGTAAATTGCAGCGTTTTGCAACTCATGATGCAGAAAGCATCAATTGAGTTAACTAATTATCCACTAACACCATTCATCACAATTTTCACCTCTGAGCTCACAAGATGTTGCGTTATGCAACTTTTCTTTCGCCTCAGTAGTGTCCAATGACTGGCACACATCTTGCGAAACGTGTGGGCGGAGGTTGTTTGATGAGGTCACTGGAACTCCAGCGATACCCGAAATTCGCTGCAATTACAGCTTTGGCCGCGACCGCGGCTCATGCTGTAAATCTCAACTTCGATATCCCCATGCAACATCTTCAATTGGCGTGGACGCTCACGCGGGTTCTGCTACAGTTATAGGCTCATCATGGACGTGGTGCTACACCTATCTGTGGTGCCCAACGTGGAGCTCGTGGCAGCAAAGGCCGTAGAGACCCTGGGCGCAGCCCTGGGAATGCCGCAAACCCATGTCGAGGCCGCAAGCGTCGCGATGGTCGAGGCATGCCTCAACGCCATCGAGCATGGGGGCGGTCCGGTAACGGTTCGGCTGCACGATGATAACCACGCCACAAAACCATGCTTGGTGATCGAGGTGGAGGATCACGGAGACGGCTTCGACCCGGCCACGGCGCCGAAAAACAGCCCGTCACGAGTTCTCGGCAGCGCTTCAAAGCGAGGCTGGGGTCTGACCTTGATCCGCGAGCTGATGGATGAGGTTCAGATTCGATCCGAACCAGGAAAGACCGTGGTCTCAATGCGCAAGTACGTGGAGAGTGCAACATGAATGAAGAACGGATCAAGGTTTCGAGCGATCTGCTGTCGGAAGGAGTCGGCCTCATCTCGGCGGCCGGCTACATCAACAACGAGGGTGGGCAGGCGATCGCCGATGCAGCGACCGGTCTGATGGATCAGGGCTGCAACAAGCTGTTGATCGATCTCGACGGAACCCGCATCATCAACTCCATCGGCGTTTCGATCCTCCTGGAGATCCTTGAAAAGCTGATGGACGAGAAAGGCCGGCTCGCCTTTTGCAACCTGACGCCCACGATTTCGAAGACCTTCGAGATCATGGGCCTGGTGCAGTACGCGTCGGTGTACCCGGACCGCGAGGCGGCACGCGCCGCGTTTATGGGAGATATCCCTGTCTGACCTTCTCCATCTGGCGGAAATCGCCCTCGGTGGCCACGCCGACCCCGACCTTCCGGAAAAGCTCCTGCGGGCGGTTGTCGAAGAAACGGGGTCGCGGGCAGGGGTGCTGCGACGACATGACGATGTTGTGGCCCGCTGGCCGCGGACGGTGTCACCACAGGTTGAGGACGCGACCGAAGGATGGAGCGAGATTCCGTTCGGCGGGATTGACGGTGACTGGTGCCTGCGGCTGTTCCATCTTGAACGCCTCGATGAGTCGGCACTCGGCGCCACCCGGCTCGGTGTCACAGCCCTACACCTCCGCGACGAGCTCAAACGTACGAGGTTCGATGCGCGCTTCCATCTCTGGGAGCTGGAGGCCATTCGATCCATCGCAACAGGCATCGGCGGAATCCTCGACACCTCAGCCGTTGCCGAGGAGCTGATCAATCATCTGGTGGCGCTCCTCGGCGTCCGATCAGCCCACCTTTTTCTCGGCGACTCGCCGGCAACGGCCGAAAGGGTGGGCGGGTTCGGACCGACCCGTCTCAGCGATGAGGACCTCGAGCGTGCGTGGCAGGACGGCATCTACTCCGAAGAGCTCGTGGCCCTGCCGCTGCAATTGAACTCCGGGCCGGTCGGCGTGCTCGTCGCCGCCGAAAAAGAGGCGCGGGCCGGCACCGAACCCTTTGCCGCCAATGACGTGCGCCTGCTCGAGTTATTCGCCGTGCAGGTGACGGTGGCGATGGAGTACGTTCGGCTCACCCATGAGTCCCTCGAGCGCGAACGCCTCAAGCATGAGCTCGAGATGGCGGCGGTGATTCAATCCCACCTCCACCCCCAGCGCTTTCCCGATTTTTCGGGCTTCCGTCTTGCCGCACGTTCATCCTCGAGCCGTCAGGTTGCGGGCGATACCTATGATGTTCTACTCCGCGACAACTCCCTGATCGCAACCGTCACCGACGTCTCCGGCAAGGGAGTGGGCGCCGGAATGATCGCATCCGGCGTACACGCAGGGGTACGGTTGATGGCGGGGAGTGTGGGGGACTTGTCAGAGCTCGCCGGCCATATCAACACCTACCTATCCGGGGCGACGGCGGATAATCGGTTTGCCACCTTTGCCATGGTCCGAATCAGTCCTGACGGAGCCGTGCGTGCGGTCAACGCCGGCCATCTGCCAGTACTGATCAGACGGAGCGACAGGTCTGTAGACGAGATCGAAAGTAGCGGCCTGCCGCTCGGAATTCTTGAAGCGGCACACTACACAGAGTCCACGGCCCGGATGAACCGCGGCGATTTGCTCGTCCTTTACACCGACGGCATCACCGAAGCCGAAGATCCCGACGAGGAGGAGTTTGGGGTCGAGCGGCTCGTCGAGCTCGTCGCCTCTCTCTCCGAGGTGACCGCGGAGCAGGCATGCGCCAAGATCCTCGAAGCTGTCGACGATCACATCAAGGGCGCGACCCTCCAGGACGACGTCACGCTGTTGGTCGTTGAACGCCTGGGCGAAGCCTGACGCCCCCTCCGGCCAATCAGATACAAGATGCAAGATACAGGTTGAAACCTGTTCCCTGAACCCGAGTGGGCGGGTGGGTAGGACCTGCATCTTGTATCTTGCATCTTGTATCCGGGACGGTGGGTGCGCCGGAATCGTTCTAACGATCATCCACGTACAAGCCCTCGATGAGATCGGTGTACTGCTTCTCGACTACCCGCCGTTTGACCTTGAGGGTCGGCGTCAGGGTTCCGTCATCGATCGACAGCATCAGCGGCAGCACCGCGTGCTTCTTGATCTGCTCGTAGCTGGCGAGGCCGGCGTTGGTGGTTTCCACGACCCCGGCGAAGACTTCGACAGCCTTTGGGTGCCGTGTGATCTCCTCGATGGAGGTGAACGGTATCCCCTCGGCTGCCGCCCATTTCTCGAGCCCCTCGTCGTTGGGTGACAGCAGCACGACCAGGAAGGGCCTACGGTCACCGATGATGACCGCGTTGTCGACAAGCGAAGATCGCTTGAGCTCGGCCTCGATCGGCTGCGGTGCGATGTTCTTGCCGCCCGCGGTGACGATGAGGTCCTTCTTGCGGTCAGTGATGCGGATGAACCCATCGTCGATTTCAGCGATGTCGCCGGTAAGGAAAAACCCGTCGGCGTCGAAGACCTCGGCGGTCTTTTCCGGTAGGTTCCAGTAACCGGTCGTCTCCGACATCACCGACGGACCCTTGACGCAGAGCTCGCCATCGTCGGCTATCTTGACCTCGACGTTCGAGATCGGCTTTCCCACCGTTCCGAGCTTGGTCATTCCGGCGGAAAACCCGTTGACCGCGATCACCGGTGAGGTCTCAGTGAGACCGTAGCCCTCGAGGATCCAGATCCCGATCGATTGGAAGAACTCGTTGGTGAAGAGCGGCAGCGGTGCACCTCCCGAAATGCAGAATCGCAACTTGCCGCCGAGAGCGTCCCGCACCTTTGACAGCACAATCTTGTCGGCAAGCTTGAAACCAAGACCGCTCGGCTCATGACCCGCGAGGCGCCCGGCATATGCCTTTTGACCCTCTCCGATCGCCCAGTTGAAGAGAGCGCGGCGTATGGCCGGCGCCGTGCTCACCTTGTCCATGACCTTGTCGTAGACCTTTTCGTAGATGCGCGGCACGCTGGCGAAGACCGTAGGTTTGATCGTCGTCAGGAGGTCGCCGACGTGATAGACGGAGCAGTAGGCCTTGGTCACCGCCCGGTACATGTAGAGGTACCCGATCATTCGTTCGAAGACATGGCACAGGGGAAGGAACTCGAGACCGAGGTCGTCGGGACCGACGGTCGCGCGTTCTGACGACGGCAGGACATTTTGGACGAGGTTGCGGTGAGTGAGGGTGACTCCCTTCGGTTTGCCGGTGGTGCCCGACGTGTAGATCAGGGTCAGTAGATCGCCCTCACCGACGTTGTCGGCCCTCTGCCAGAAAAGATCCTCCGACTCACCGGATCGCCCCGAATCGATCACCTCATCGAGCGCAACCACCCCTGCGGCGCATGGGCCTTCGATCTGTATCAGGTGCTTGAGGTCGGGACACTCGCCCCGTATCTCGAGGAACTTCGCCATCTGCTCGGGGTTTTCCGCAACCGCCACCATGGCGCCGGAATCCTGGCCCTGATAGGCGATTTGCGCCGGCCCCAGCGTCGCGTAGATCGGCACGTCGGCCGCACCGATGTCCATCGCCGCTAAGTCGACCATGTGCCACTCGGGACGGTTGTCGGTCAACAGCATCACCCGATCGCCACGGCCGACACCCAATCGTTCCAACCCCACCGCGAGACCCGCTGTACGGGAAAAAAACTCGGCAGTGCTCAACGTGGTATGACCGTCGAGCGTGTAGTGGAAGTAGTGCTCGTTCCGCGACGATTCAAACTCATGTCGGTATAGATCGAGGACGGTTTTCTCGGTCATGCCTGCTCTCCTCCGTGATCCCTGCAGGGTGCGATGCCATCGGTGAGCATTCGGACCAGGGGGCGATGATGGCGCACCAGATCCCCCGGACGCTCCGCCAGCAACCAGGACGTCACGATCTCGTCGACCGCACCGAAGACCAGATTGGTTGCCAATCCCGGGCTGATGTCTCCACGGAACACACCCGCCTCCTGCCCCTCTATGATGATGTCGCGCACCCGATTCAAATACTCGCCGAGTTTACCACGGGTAAACAGGCTCATGAATCGTCGCGAATGGCGGGTCTCGATCTGCAGAACATGGGCCAGGGCATGGTCGCGGCCGAGGGTCTCCAGGTGCAGGCGTATCATGATGCTGAGCTTTTCGGTTGGATTGTCAATCTTCTCGATCTCCTCGTCCAGACGTTCGATGAAACGTCCAAGAACGCTGTCGAAGATCGACATCAGGAGATGCTCCTTGCCCTCGAAGTACAGGTACAGCGTGCCATCTGCGACCTTTGCAGCCTCTGCAACATCCGTCATTCGAGCCGCGAAATAGCCCTTGGACGCGAAAACGTCGATCGCCGCCCTGAGAATCCGCTGGCGTTTCTGTTCGTGGTTCGTCAGCTCACGTGATTTTCCGCTCTCAGGCATGGCACCTCCGACTGAATGAATCCTCATTCATATTCGATCTTCCTCGCCGTCGCTGTCAAGCGATCTGACAGATCTTCGCCAAAAACACCGACCGTTCGCGCTATTATTTTCCGGATGAGAGTTGCATCGGCCTTCACCACAACTGTGCTCGTCCTGGGTATCGGCGCCGCCGGGCCTGACGCCATCGCGCAGGAAGCGCAGTTCGCGGGAGAAACCACCGTCAACGTCATCGAGGTTCCGGTGCGGGTCATCGACCCCGGGACCGGGCGGCCGGTGATCGGTCTGAGCGCCAAGGATTTCCAAATCTACGAGAACGGGCGCAAACAGAAGATCACCCACTTCACCGAGATCTCACGCCCGCAAGGAGGCGCCGATGGATCCACGGGGCCGGCAACTGCCACCGACCGCACTCTCGAGATGGTGTACTTGCTCGATCTGTATCTGATGCGATTGAGTGGTCGCAATCAAGCCCTAGACGCGCTCCGCAGCCGCTACTCCCGACCCGTTCCGATCGATGAAGAGGTCTCGATCGTCGTCTTCGACGGCTCGCTGCGGATCTTTGTCGACCGCAGCACGAACAGGACCGAGATCCTCGATGGCCTCGACGCCATCGCCGAGGTACGGGCCCGCGGTTCGGAGCACGAGTCCGCATTCACCCAGGCCCTGTCGGACGGGCCGGTCACGGGCACTCGCGACCGCTACTTCTATGAGCGCAAGCAACGCAGCGAGGAATATATCGTCGCGCTCGAGAGGCGGGTCGCCAAGGTGGAGGGGGCGATCTCGGCGACCATGGCACGCTACGCCCGAGCTGATGCGCGGAAGATCCTCGTCGTCTTCACGCCCGGCCATCCAAGAATCCGCTGGGCCCCGGCGTACTCCCCGGTCGATATTGTCAACCAGTCCGCCGACTATCCCACCAAGGGCCTGTGGCAGAATCTCTCCTACGAGGCGTCCGATCTCGGTTTCACCCTCTTCACCATCGACTCGGCCGGAATCCAGCCGGGCGTCGAGGGCGACGTCAGCCAGGCCTCCACGACGGACATCGGTGTCGGAGCGGACGGCCAGCCCGGATCGGACGAACCGACAGGCGGCGATTTCGCGTTTGGCGCCGGCAGCCCGCCGGAGTCGATCGGCCCGTGGCTGGAGCGGGTCCGCAAGGACCTCCTCATCTCCGCCGCGGCCAACACCGGCGGTTCCGCCTTTTTCACTTACGCCACCGCGGCCGTCGGCGACGTAGCCGATTTCCTCGATCACTACTACTCTCTCGCCTATGTCGCAAAGCACAACGGCAATGGAGAGACCTACTCGATCCGGGTCGAGCTTCCGAAGCACCCCGAGTACGAGACCGAGTTCCGGCGCGCCTACGTTGATCGGCCGGCTGCCGAACGGTCGGCATCACGCCTGCAGTCCGCCATGCTCTTTGGCGGCGACGCCAACCCGCTCGCCATTCGCGTCGAGCTCGGCGAGCCCAAGAAAAGGCTGCGCATCGGAGCCGCGGGCTCGAAGAGGGTGCGGTTGCCGATCAAGATCAAGATCCCCATCGGGCGCCTCGATCTGATCCCTCAGGGAAAGATCTTCTGGGGCAAGGTGGCGGTGACGGTGTTCGGCGAAGACGCGGCCGGTAACCAGTCGCAGCCGGTCGGCGGCGAGGCGCCGATCTCGATACCCATGGACCAGATCCAGCAGGCAAGGGCCCGGGGCTACTTCTCATACGACCTGATCGTCGAGGTCGAAGGAGGGCAGCAAAAGGTCTGGGTCGGGGTCGAGGATCTGATCAGCGGCCGGATCAGCATCATGCCGCAGGAGCTCGATTTTTAGAATTTCGGATTTCGGATTTCGGATTTCGAATTTTCCATCGCCCCCCCCCACCGTCAACCTCCTCTGGTTCCGTATCGTCGTGGTGGCGGGCCCTGAAGGACCCGCCTACAGGCCTCCCGGTAGCCTTTGTAGGCGGGTCCTTCAGGGGCCGCTACCGTTCGTCAACAAAATTGCTTGATTGTTCGGCTGACGGTGGTGGATTGAAAATTCGAAATTCGAAATTCGAAATATCAACCGGCCAGGCGAATGCCCTGAACTTCTGGGTCAAGCTCGATATCGCTTGGCAGATGGCGGCCCTCGACCCACACGATCCACTGCCGTTCGAGTTCTTTGAGGAGCCGATTCGAGGCCTTCGTGAGCGATGCCTGATCAGAGATAATTGTGGCCCCACCCCACCCGTCCGCCGCTCCATCATCCGCGGTCGACCACACCACCAGGGGAACGCGGAGCGCGCGCAGATACTCCTGCACTGCCGACGGTTGATAGTGAGAATCGTCTACGGGGTTCTCCGACAACACCAGCACGACCGCCCGCGGGGCGCCGCCCCCCGCTGCCCGCACCGCCGCGACCGCCACCGCCTCGCCCAGGCGTTGCCCGGGCAGCCCCGCCTCCGGGCTCGAGATGTGGGTGGCCAACCAGGGCATCATCCATCGGCTTTTTATCCCGAGGGGGCCGATGATGGGAAACAGGGCAAGCCCACGCTCTCGATCGGGGTTCGGAACGACCAGGTAGTAGCGGTCCTTTTCGGGCGTGAGCTCCGCCGCCGTTGCCATCGCCTCGATCGCTTCGTTCCGGAGAAATCTACGGTAATGGCCTTGATTGAGTCGGCGGTCGATGGCATAACCGATTTGGCTGATGGAGGGCCATGCGCCGTGGTCGCGCACCAGATACACACGCGCGCCCGGTTGTTCCACCGCTGCCGCGTGAACGGGCTCGCCACGAACGCGAAAGAGCCCCTGGAGCTGATCGGCATCCAGGCGATCCCGCCGTTCCGAGACAATGGGTACTGCGGTCAGGTCCGTTGCCACCCGGCTGCCGTAGGCGCCCCCAAAGGTGACATCACTGCGGGCGCTGATTCCTCCCGGGAAGTACGCTTCGGCGCTGATGATGTGCACCAGCCCGCGATCGTGCGCGGGCAGCGGGAATCTGCCGTCTCCACTGGATTGGAGGACCTGCCCGTCGAAGATCACGGAAACCGCCAGCGGCTCGAGCCGCTCGGAGCTTTCGGTGATGACCCGCAGCTGCTCCGGCGCCCCCGGATTCGCGCCCTCGAACAAAATCTCCACCTCGGCATCGGCCCGCGGCAGGTTGACCAGTTGCCGGGCGCGGCCGGTCTCGATGCCGTCATCGTCATAGGCCACGGCAATGAGCTCGTGGGGGCGCGGCGTCTCTCCGAAATCACAGCCGACGGCCCAACGCGGGGCAGTGGCCGTGCCGACGCTTTGGCCGTCGAGGATGATCTCCACCGATGCCACCGAAAGATCCACCGACACCTGCACCTGGTGGACATCGGTCATCAACCACAGAAAGAGGGAAATAAAGGTCACCATCGGATATCAACCTCGTGCTTGGTTGGTACGTTGATCGCCCCCACAGGTTACACTGTTGGACCGAACGACAGGGAGTCATCAGCGTGAACGACAACAAACCGATCTGGCGCCAGTTCCCGCAGTCATTCTGGATCGCCAACCTCATGGAGATCTTCGAGCGCATGGGTTGGTATGGTTTCTTTGCCGTTTCCACCCTCTACCTCACCAACTCGGTGGCCGACGGCGGGCTCGGCTTTAGCTCTACGGACCGCGGCGTCATACAGGGTCTCGCCACCTTCTTCCTCTATCTCTTCCCCGCCGTCTTCGGCGCCCTCGCCGACCGCTTCGGCTACAAACGGATGTTCCTCGCATCGGTCGTCGTCATGGCTCCGGCTTACATCCTGCTGGCCGCGCCACGCACTTTTGGGGGTTTCCTCGCAGTCTACTTCCTGGTCGCGGTCGGTCATGGAATGTTCAAACCGGTGGTGATCTCGACGGTGGTCAAGGCGACAACCGAAAAAACCAGCTCCATGGGGTTCGGCATCTTCTACATGATGGTCAATATCGGCGGTTTCATCGGTCCGATCGTAGCCGGTGTGGTTCGGGGATGGGATTGGAAGTACGTCTTCTGGGCGTCGGCGGGATGGATCGTCGTCATGGGAGTCACCTGCATCATCTTCTATCAGGAACCACCGCGCGACGCCGAGGCAGAGAGCCGGCGCAGTCTCACGGAGGTTTTCTCGAGCATGATCGGGGTGGTCGGCAACGGCCGCTTCTTCCTCCTCATCGTCGGCCTCCTCGTAATGCTGGTCATGGGCTCCAAATGGTGGAGCTTCGGCCACGTCGCGATTGTTGCCAGCGCCTGGCTCGGTCTCAACCTGTTCGCCGACGTGGCGCTCCGCGCCGCGGGCCGGGACGGCACCGCTCCATGGCTGCTGCAGCCGATGCGGGTCGGCGAGGGCCGGTACATGGTCTTCCTGCTGCTGATGGCCGGTTTTTGGACCTCGTTCAACCAGATCTTCATGACCCTGCCCGAATACATCCGCGACTACGTGGACACCTCGGATCTGATCGCCGGTCTGAGCACGATCGCCGTTTGGTTCGGCACCGACATTTCGAACTGGAGCCGGGCTCTGCTCGAGAATAATCAGCTCAAACCCGAGTACATCATCAATCTCAACGCCTTCGGCATCATCGCCTTTCAGGTCCTGATCTCCTACCTGGTACGCCGTCGGTCGCCGTTGACCAGCATCATCCTCGGGGTCTCGGTGACCGTCGTCAGCTTCCTGATCTACCTCATCGCCCCCACCGGGTGGGTCGTCGTGGCCGCGGTGCTGGTCTTTTCGGTTGGCGAGATGCTGGCCAGCCCGCGCTCGAAAGAGTACGCGGGGAGAATCGCCCCACCAGAGAAGGTCGGCATGTACATGGGGTACTTCTACTGGTGCGTGGCGCTCGGCAATCTCTTCGGGGGACTCCTTTCGGGCGTCACCTATCAGCACTTCGGTCCGCAGGGTGTCGACCGGCCGGGCGCCATGTGGGTGATGTATGCCGCTCTCGCCGCCATGACCGCCGTCGGCCTGATCGTGTACAACCGAATCATGGTACCGTCGCGCGCCGCTGGAGAGATCTCATGAAAGCGATCCTGAAACGGCTCGTCGTGCTTGGTGTGGTGGCTGCCGCGGTCTGGTGGGTGTGGTCGAATCGTGACCGCATCGCGGTCCTTTCGAATAGCACTGTCAGGATTCAGGGCGAATGGCACCCGGTCAAAATGGATTTCAACGAACCGGACACCTATACCTTCAACGAAGGCATCATCTCCAAGAACGGGTTTGAGTGGGGCACCTACGTCTTCCGAAAGAACACCCGGATCGACGTCACGGTCCGCCACCAGGCCACGACCTATGAGCTCGAGTTCCCGGATGACGACAGCATGGTGTGGCTGGTGAGATCCAAGGACGGCGACCTGGTTCCCAGCCACCGCTGGCGGAGGTAAGAGCAGAGAGCCTGTCCGAGTATTAGGCGCGACCGCGTTACGAGCGCCGCGGCGTCAGCTGCAAGGCGCCGCGACGACGGCGATATCGCTCCATCGTCGAGGAGCGGCAACACAGCAGATGGCGGCGCGCTCCTAATACTCGGACAGGCTCGTTAGCCTTACAATTGAGCTGTGAGAGGCGCCGGCAGAATCACTGCTATCACCGGTGGCTTGCCGGTGCTGGCGGCCTGGCTGGTCGGTCTTTCGGGATTGGCTGAGACCCATCGGGCGGTGGTCGACGTCCTTGCCGAGGTCCTGGCCGTGCTGTTGGTGGTTCTCGCGTGGAGGTTTCGCCGCGGCCGCCTCGCGGTCGCTGCGTTGGCGATCGCGGTTGCCAACTTTCTGATCCGAGGTCCCCTCTCCGGCACCCACGCCGAACCCGGCGTGGCCGCCCTCGCCGTCATCCTCCCGGTCGGCCTCGCAGTGCTGGCACTGCTTCCGGAGCAACCGATCGGCCGTCCTTTGATGCTCGGTCTCATGGCCGGTGTGGTGGTTCTCGGCTGGCTTATCCTCGCCCTCCCGACCCCGGCCGAAGACGTCGCGAGTTCGGGGTTCCTCGGCCCGCTAAGCGATCTCCTGGTCGCCCCCGACCTCGCTCGCCTCGTGTTTCTCATCGCCGGCGCATTCATCGCCCTCGCCTTTGCCGCCCGCCGCGGGACCTTCGAGGGGTCGCTCTTGTGGGTAATGGCCGCCGCGGCGCTCGCCCTGCTCGCAGTCAACAGCCCCCATGCTTCCACCCTTGCATTCACAGCAGCGCAGCTCGTTCTTCTGCTCGGTCTTGTCGAGGATTCCTACCGTCTCGCATACCATGACGAGCTCACCGGGCTACTGAGCCGCCGCGCCCTTGAGGAAGTGCTGGGCACGCTGGTCGGCGAATACGCCATCGCCATGGTCGATGTGGATCATTTCAAACGTTTCAACGACCGCCATGGCCACAGCGCCGGCGATCAGGCTCTGCGAATGGTCGCCACCGAGCTGCAGGGGGTCGGTGGACGTGGCAGAGCCTACCGATATGGCGGCGAGGAATTCGCCATCCTCTTCCCCGGTTCAACAGCGGCTGCGGCCCGTCAATCGCTCGAGGAAGTTCGCGTAGCGATTGCCAGCCGAAAATTCGCCATCCGTGGACCGGACCGTCCACGTAAGAAACCGGATTCACCGCGCAAGAAGTCGAGACCTTCCCGCACCATCAGCGTGGCGGTCAGCATCGGGCTTGCGGGCTCGAACCCGCAGCGCACCACCGCCGACGCGGTTCTCCGCGCCGCCGACCGCGCCCTCTACCGGGCAAAGAACGAAGGCCGCAACCGGCTCGTGGCGGTCGGCGACCGAAGGAACGGTGCGCGATAGCATTCAGCCTGGGGCGTGAACCCGCCGCCGGCAGCGCAGTGAGCTCAGGCCTCATCCGAAGGAGGGGGCCATGAGCCACGCGCTGGCGACGGTGCGTCACGACGGCCGAAGGCCGTCAGTAACCCCAGGTCGTGAGCGTTACCGAACTCCGGAGCCCTGAAAGGGCGACAGGTTGCGGCTGCGGCGTGAGCCGCAGCCATCATCTTCCGATTGTCTGTCGCCGCTTCGCGGCTAGCTTTTCTTCCCAACCATTTTCCTGGGGCTGACGCTCCAGGCTAACCCGGTTTTCTCACCGGGTTTCGTGACGAGGGTTGCGAAGGGTAGTCAGATGTTGGATTTTTTGCGAATCGGGCGACGCAGGCGTAGTCGCACTACGTTGAGGAGCACGATTTGCGAAAAGCA
>Ga0164313_10000528_pt1 | contig 31085 bp, 42 predicted proteins | sample GuaBasSedimGuay4_FD_113735 | JGI IMG/M metagenome (GOLD analysis project Ga0164313, IMG submission 113735) | Subseafloor sediment microbial communities from Guaymas Basin, Gulf of California, Mexico - Guay4, Core 4569-4, 0-3 cm | ecosystem: Environmental > Aquatic > Marine > Hydrothermal vents... | reverse complement strand
TTTTGTTTCTAAAAATGTTGCAAAGTTATACATGGAGCTAATTATCCATGCAACTTGATCTGGATTTATTTTTCCATTTACAGCGGTTAACAAATCATCTAATAAGATTAAAGATTTAGATTTAGGAAGTAATAAGTAATGACCTGTATCTGTAGAAAATTCATCTATATATTTAGGTAAAAAATGTTTATTTCCTTCAAATGTTTTTCCTGTACCTGCAAGTATTTGTCTTAATAAAATATAAGCAGATTCAGCTAAATCTTCATAATCAGGTTTAGTATGAAAAATTATTTTTTGTTCTCCAATATACAGTGTTCCCGTATCTATTGGATGTTCTTTTTGATACCTAAATTTAAAAGTAGTATCATTAGCTTTGAATACTATGGCACCTGCTGCTCCCCAAGCATCATTTGTTATTTTTTCTTTTGCTTGTTTGTATAAAGTTTCTATCTTATGAAACACATCTTTTGCATTAAAGGAATCATTAAAATCAGGATGCCAACATTTTCTTAATGTCAAGAGTTGGGATTTCATTTCAACAGGTTTAAATAACTGTTCTGGCCTAGTCATTGCCAATATTTGAGAGGAAGAAAACTTTGCTACATTATTCATAATGGTTGTCACATTATTTTATGTTATGTATATTATATAGCATACAATATGCAATAACTACATGTACCTAAGAACTTTTTAATTTGTTAAATCCTGCTATCATAGAACGCATGTCTTCCTTTCCTTCTACCAAAGCATCAAACAAGGATTTTCCCTCTTTTAAGAAAGTTCTTACTTGATCTTCCACTGTGTTTGGTACATAGAAATAATAGTTGTAACAACGTTTTGTTTGACCATCTCTGTGGGTTCTTTTTTCTGATTGTCTTTGCCATATAGGTCTGTCTGTAGGTTCATAAAAAATAGAATAATTTGCCTTTTGTAAATTTAATCCTGTTGAACCTGAAGCTATATTGACTACTGCAACTCTGCATTGTTTTTCTTTTTTAAATCTTTGATATTCTTTTTGAACAGATGTTTTTGCTGCTTTTGCAGTAGAGTTTAAGGCTGCAAAATTTATTTTTTTCTTTTTTAAATGCTCTGTAATAAGTTCTCCTGATTCTGTAAACACATGAAAAATTATAAGAGAAGAGGTTTTAGGAATCTCATCTAATACAATGTCAATTGCATCTAATTTCTCTGTGTAAGAAAATCTTAATGCAACTCTAGTATCGAATTCCTCATCCTTTATGTATACAAATCCAGAAGAAATCTGACGGAATTTAGCATAATAATTCATCCTTGTATCTTGTGTATCTAAAGTCTCGTAAGATTCTTCTACCAATTGTTTATAATATTCTAACGCATCTGGTGCTAATCTTATAGGAACATTGATAGAAACTTTTCTAGGAAGATCACCACATTCGGAATCTTTATATCTTAAAGAACGATTTTTAATCATTTTATGTAGAGCAGGTTCAGATTCTTTGTTAAAGGAATAGTCGTTTCCTCCCCATATATTTTTAGACTCCTCAAAAAATGCAGCTCTGTACATTCCTAAAGTCGAACCTAGTGTTAGTCCTCTATCTACTAAATAAAATTGTGCCCAGAAATCAATAGGATTTCGTCCAAAAGGTGTTCCTGTCATCCCTAATCTGTATGTACAATTTTTGGAGATTTGATTACAAAGTTTATAGATTAAACTTTCTTTATTTTTGCAAATATGAATTTCATCAAATACAACCATTTGAAATTTGGAAGTGAATTTACGGATTAATTTTGTATCTGGAACTCTTTTCTTTTGTTTTTTGTTATGTTGTTTTTGTAAAGATGCCATAACTGTTTGTAGTCCGGCATAATTGATTATATAAATATCGGATTCTTGTTCTAATTCAAATAATCGTTCTTCTTTAGTTCCATACAATAACCTAAATTCAAGATTGGTTTGTTTTTGTATTTCTTCTGCCCAACCTTCTAAATTGAGAACATTAGGAACAATAATTAAAGCTCTTTGAATTTGGAAAAGTTTTTGTCTATATAAAATTAAGGCTAACGAGATTAGAGAATTATGTGTGACTATAAAATCATTTGTTAGATATAAACCATCTGGTTTATCTATTGTAATACATTGTGCAAATTTATATCCTATAAATTCCACAGATTTAATTGATCTACAAGATCCATATTTTTTATTTTTTAATCTATTTAATTTTCTAGGAAGTGTACAAATATCTAATCCAAAAGATGTTCTTATTGTTATATCGTAATAAATATTACCTTTGTATTTTTCTATTTTTCCTGAATATGTAGTTTGTTTAAATCTTGCGGTACATCCTAATGATTGTGCTATAAATTGAACATCTGTAGCAAGTTGTTTAGATGCGGAAGTGTAAATTATTTCTCCTCCATTACTTACATACCCATCTGTATCTATTAATCCACGTAATATTTCTAATCTATTTTGTATAGATGTGTATAAATATGATTTAGGAACAAATTTTGTATGAGAAGTTGTGCCATTAAGTTTTAATTTTCTTATGGCTAGCAACACAAAATTAGTATGATTTTGTTGGCTTAGATTCCCTTGTTTTGATCTTATTCTGTATAATAAAGAATTCTCTGGATGTACTAAAGTTACACCTATAGGTAAAAATGATCTTACTTTTTCTGCAAGTTCAGGATCAGTAGATGTAAAACTTGCTCCATTATTAGATAAACTTCCATCACCTAATAAAACGCCTAACACATAAGGATGTAAACTTTTAAGTGTGTGTTCGTACTGTTCTAAATTTAAAGATTGAGTGATAGGGATGAAATGTTTTCGATTGTGCAAATAACCATTATCTGTTAAATCATCTTTAAAATCCTTTAAAGCTTTAGTTCTATAAGGCAGATTTTTTCTATTTCTTTGTGCTGTATTAATTGCCCATAAATGATTTTCACAACATTCAGTAAATGAATTATCTCCAAAAGTTACTTTATAAACGGCTCGTTCTTTTTGAGGATGGATAGCAATAATTTTAGAAGTATGTTGGATAGGATGACTTATTACATCCCCTATTTTTAAATCTCCCATTTGTTTATAACCTTTAGGAGTCATTATTAATGCATCCAAAGGTTGCGCTTTACCTGTGCCCATATCCAAAAAATATGAGAACTCATCAAGACAAGCACCAACATAAAAAGATGCTTTTTGATGTTTGTAGAATTTGTTTTTAAGTCTTACTTGGGCAGGTAGAGAAGCTATTGCTTCCTCAAGTTCTTTTACAGAGGCTTTTTTAATCCAGTCAAATGATTCTAATTTTCTGTTTTTAAATTCTTCTACAGCTTTTTTAGATATCATCAGGAAAAATAGCGTCAAATTGATTAAACAATTCTTCTGTTGGTAACCATAGATATTTTTTAGGAGTTGTTTCTCCTAATAGAATTCTTTTTCTTAAATGATCTGCATCATCATAAGGTTCAGGGTTTTTAGGATCGTATACAACAGTTGTCCCTGTAGGATACCCATCAGAAGGATCAATTTCTTCCCACATGTGCTCTACTGTTGTTTCTTTTAAAAGCAAATCTTCACTATCAAAACCTCCAGATGCTAGTTCTATGTAAGCAATTGATTGGCCGTGTTCAGGAAGTTTTTCTAAAGAACTATGAAATTTTAAATTGACCATTATACCTTACCTAACATTAAATGCACCTTGTTCGTCAAGCTCTTTATACTTTTGAGCTTCACATTCTAAAAGATCCGTTATTGTATCTGATATTTTTACATACGCAGTATCCAAGTTTTCTTCGTCAAAAGTAAATCCATATTCTACATCTAGTCTAAGAAATTCAAATTTTGCTTTTAAACCTTTTGTAAGTCCTACATTAATTTTAAGTGATGCTTTTTTAGTTTCAGGTAAAGTTGTTTTTGAATGTGCCATTAGTTTATCTCCGTTGCAGTCTTCTTCTGAGTTGTTGAGGTTCAGCAGTTTCAGGTATTAGAACATTAGAATCCAATCTATTTGACATTATTTCCAAATTATCCCAGTATCTGCTTTGCATAGGTATTGCGTTCATGCAAAATTGACCTATTCTATAACATTGCGATATTAAAATTGTTTGTTCCCTTTCTTCGTCTCTAGCTTTAGCAATAAATAATCTAGCTAATCCTAATTTGAGCTCTTGGGAAGTTTGACAATAAGCCAATATATTATCTGCTATAGCAGCCTTAGAATAATCTTCAGCTAAATGTTTTAATGAAATAATTTTTGCATCCTCACCTAATCTATTACTTTGAGATGCTGTTATTCCTGCTAAGTTTCTTTCTACACAAATACGTCTTAAATCTTTGTAAAGGTTTCCTGTATCTATACGTAAATTCATAGAATTAAGTTTCATTAAATCTGCGTAGTCAACTATAAGTACATCAGGTTGAAAATGATGGAACCTATCCATTGCATCTAAATATGCTTCTAGCCCTTGTATGGTTAAAGCTCCTGTAGGAAATCTTTTAATCCAAAGTTTTAATCTATGTTCCATGTGTAAGAGTTTTTGTTCTATTTTTCCTTGTATTCCTAATTTAAACAAAGAAGGTCTTTCAATTTGAACAGGGTCCATGCTAACGAAACGTCCCATTTCATCAGCAGTAAAATTCATATATTGTGCTTCAGATTTTCTTTTTCCATAAGAGTAAAAATTTTGCACATATCTTTGTGCCATTTTTTCTTCTGACATTTCTAAGGACACATGTAAAACTTTCAATCTTTGTAATGCACAAAATTTTCCTAGGTGGACTAGCCCCCATGTTTTCCCCCGGTTTGCACTTGCTAACATAATTAACAATTCACCAGGAGCAGGTCCAAATCCTACAATATCTAAAGGTTTAATTCCTGTAGAATATGCAGGAGTTAAATTATCAAAAAATCCTAAACTTCTTTTAGTATCAGTAAATCTTATGCCAGGATCAAAAACATCTAATGTAGATTTAAGGGATTTATTTAAGATATTTTCTGCGTTATCTAAATTACCTTCTTTTACTTGTGTAGTAGCATCTACGATTGCAGATTTTAAACGTTGCTGTCTAACAAATTCTGTTATCTTCGATATAACATATTTGGTATTAATGTTATCTTTAAATTCATACAGGTTTATAAGTATTTTTTTATATAAATCTGCTTTGCGAGAATCTTTTTCGTCGTTTAATTGCTCTTCTAATAAATCTCCTAGATGATCTTTAGGAGTTTCTTTAAATTGAGCATAATATTCTACAGCTTGTTTGGCTATTTCTTTATAAGGTTCACTTTCAAATAAACCTATATTGACAGAATTGATTATTAAAGGTGCAGTTTCATCATCAAAACAAAGGAGTACCAAGATGTTTTCTTGGAGCGCTCCTGAAATTACATCCGACATTAATTAAAATCCTCTAATGTCTCTCTCATTTTATTTGTAAAAGTTATACCAAGAGTATCTAAAAACCCTAATAATTGCCTGTAATTACTAGAAGGTCTCTTTGGAGTAGGTATACGTATAGATTTGCCATATAAAGGAAAAGGAAGCTTGATTAAATCCCATTTTTTATTCAAGGCCTGGATATGATATGATTTAAATTCTTCATACAACTCTTCATTATTTAAATATTTGGCTGCTGTTGCAGGTCCAATTCCTTTAATACCAGGTACTCCATTATGTGTACCTACCATAGCAGTGTATTCTACCCAATCGCTAGGTGAGATTTTAGGAAATTCAGTTTTAAACTCATCTGGTCCATATGCATCTAACCTAGTGGCAAATTTACTTTTCTTATTAATTACAACACCTGAATAACTTAATAATTGATTTAAATCCGTATCATTAGATTTAAGTACACAAGTAGTGTATTCAAGACTCTGAACAGCACTTGCAATTAAATCATCTGCCTCTAATCCTGCAATAGACCATGTAGGAATTCCTAGGAGACCAAATAATTCGTCTAAAAGTTCTGTGCTTTGTTTTAGGCATTTATAAAAATCAAAATCATCATCCGCGTATTTTTTACGATCTCCTTTGTACCCAGGAAATTCTTTCTCTCTAAGATAAGGTTTTGAGTCTGCACATATTAAAACGTGTGTAGGTTTAAAGGTACGAAAGGATAGCATAAGTTGGGTAAATACACCGTACACTCCTCCTGTAAATTCTCCATTAGGTCCCCATAGATGTTTATTTACACTTATAGATCTGATTAAAGTATTGCTATAATCTACTAAGAGTACCGTATCCATTATTTAATGTACCATGTATTAGTGGAGTCTGGAACAAAAGTTATGGACCCAGCAGTTAGTTCAATCTGATGTTCTCCTCTTGGCCCAAATGTACTTTTTACTTGTTGCATTTTTACAAGCCAACCTCCAGGAATTTTAGTTCTGAAAATGTAGTCATCAATTTTTTCCCAACTTAAACTCATTGTAATAATTCCAAACCTTCTTTTTCTATTTCAGGATCAAGTTTTTCCAATGCACTGAATTTTTTTATTATCTCTGTAGGACTCATTTGTGCAAATTTATTAGATTTTTGACCTGCTGCTCTTTCAATTCTACTAAGAGTTTCTTTCTTTTTCATTTTTAAATCTCTTAGCACTAAATTGTTTTCTTTACAGGCTTTTTTAATTTCTTCTTTATACTCTGACCAATTACTGAGTTCCGAAGCCTCTAATACTACGGTAACTTTAAGTTGGTCTCCTTCATACATCTCATAATCAGCTAATTGCTCTGGTTCATTTATTGTAATAGATAATTTTTGCAAAGAATCCATTGTAACTTCTGTAAAATTCAATGTGTCAAAATCTAAAATAAGTCCTCTGGGTTTATATGTGTCTCCGAAAGCAACAGGATAGGGCGTTCCGATGTATGTCAGGGGCATAGCATTAGGGATCTTAATGTCTTGGGGTACGTGTATATCCCCTGAGAATATCTTAGCTTTAGTGCCCTTAAAAAAGCTCGGACTTAAACCGGATTTCATTTCGTGGTAATTAGAAACAACAGATCCTAATACACTTTGATGCATAAAAATTAGATTGCAATTTATAAGATCAAGGTCTTTCCATTCTTCTTCAGGATCTTTAGCATGAGGTAACCACCATCCATCCATATCTTCTAAATATGAAGATTCTTTTATAAAGAAAACATTTTGTATCGTATCTAATAATTCTAAATAAGGATGTTCAGGTTTTAAATAATCGTGGTTGCCTTTTAAAATTGTTACAGGTACAAGTTCTGCACATTTACTAATTTCTTTGACAAGTCTGTTTATTAATTCAGCTCCATGTCGATCTTTTTTATCAAACAGATCCCCTAATATAAAAAGATCCCCTAATTTCCTTTTTTGAATTTCTGTCCTTGCCCAGTTAAAAACTGACCATTTATATTCGTCGTAAAGAGATTCAGTAAGATGCAAATCACTTATAATAAAAGCTTCAGGCATAATTTATATGGGGGCATTGCTGCCCCCTGATCCTTTGTTAGGCAGCTTCCGGCTCGGGAACGTCTTCTATACCTACTTCAGAATAAAGTTTGTATAGAGGATTTTTTCTGCTGTAAAAGATGTTAGAGATCGTACCATCAAAAGATGTTTTTGCTCTATGAGTTTTGGATTCATGTGTGGAAAAAGCGGTCAACACATTGTAATAATCCCAAATACTCATTGGAAATTCCATTTCTCTTTCTTCTATTGCACCTACCATCTTTTTAGGTAACTTATTACCTATCGCTTCCAATGCATCTAAGTAAGCAAGTTCTATTTGTTGCCATTTTTTCCATGTGTCGAACACAGTGATAGACTTTTCCATCATTTTTGACACTTTGGTTGCAACACCTTCTGGTGACCAACTATCCAACAAATCTTTTCCTGTAATAGATGCAATATCATTGCCTAATACCATGCCATTATCACAAATTGCTCTATAGGCACCAACTCTCAATTTGAAAGGCATAGACCTGTCATAAGAATTGTATAACAACACATGAAAAGTATTTATATCGCCACTACCTAAGTCTATTAAAGGTTCTTCAGGTAATTTAAATCTTGCTGCAATTTGAGCACCTTGTTTATATGAAGCAAGTTCAATTCTAGGAGGTTCTCCGTATGCCACTTGAATAGCGTTGTCGATCATTTCGACAGCTTCTACATGATGCAGAATTTTTGCTTTTTGGGAAACAACACTGAAAAGACGTTTATGGTCTTTTGTGAGAACTACATTCTTTTCATTAAACTCTTCTAATGTATCAAGTGCAGGAAAAGCTTGGATCATTGGCAACACTTCAATGTCTTGCGTCCAGATAGGATCATCTGCTGTTATATTCATGTTGATTCCTCTGTTAGTAAATGTTGTTATGCAGTGTAACTATACCTATAATTTTTATATTAGGAAATTATCCTTGTATTTGTAACCTTAAAGTTTCTGCTATTAATGCAGCATCCGCTCTGCCTTGGTCTTTCACTCGTTTAAAGAAATGAGCAGATGCAGGCCATTTTCCTATAACTAAAGTTCTAGCTTGGTCTTTATCTTTACTTATTAATCCATGAACTTTTTTCCAAGCTCTAGGTCTAAAAAATGTCACTGGATAACCTAGTCCTGCAATAACACCTTCAATAACACCTAAGGACCTACCGAACGAAAACATTCCTGTTACCCCTTGACCTGGCATAGCACTGACAGCTTCTATCCCAATGTGGATATCAAGAAAATCAAGTTTCTCTCTAGCAGTACTTTCATAGTCATATATTATTTCTTTTATAGCGGAAACAAGTAAGTAAGCGTTTGTTTCGTTACCTTTACCTGTTGTTTTAGGAGTAATAGGCATATCTTTTGAAGACACATATTGACCTCTCCCATTAACAGCAGAAACAGCTCCTTTTGCTCCTGGATCAATTCCTATGTAAAGTTCCATTCTTTTTTTCCTGTAAAATGCGTTTTAATTTAGAATTAATAGGCATATCTATTGTAATTCTACACATGTCTTCTGTCATGTTAACAAAAGGTTTAGATCTAAAAGTAATGATTGTTATTACTTCTGTTATAGAAAATAATTCTTTTATTTCTTGAGTATTCATAATAAATATTAAAAGTGATTATAGTGTGCTACTACGCCAAAGAGAATTTCAGCCTTACCATTTCTGGGGTGCCTCTATACTTAACCGAAAGTACTCCTATCTCAGCTGATGTGAAGGGTGCTACCCTTTAACCTATTAATGCGATATAGCGTTGTATTGCACTTTTAGACTATCAGAAAGAAGTATTTAACCGTACTCAAGTCACACTTCCTTAAACTACCGGCGATAGGTCTTCGTCTCACTCTTTAAAGGATTGCTGCCTCTAAGCCAACCTCCTAAAATCACTTTTAATATTTACTTGATTTGGGAATAAAATTTTGTTCTATTTCTTTCCATATTTTTTTAATTTCTTTATTTACACCTTGTCTTATAAGATGTTGGTCTTGGTTAGATTTACTTTTAATACCTCTTATAAGAGTCGTTTGTTTTGCAGTATCTAATTTATTACCATTCCATCCTATTAAGTCTTGTATATCTTCTAAAGCATCTACTTTATTTAAAAATTCTATATGAGCAGCAAGATCATCTACACCATATCCAAATGTGATAGGAAATTCACAGTCTCTAAAAGGTAATCCAATTTTATTTTTCTTGCAAGCAGCCTTTACCTGAATACCTGTTACTCTTTGTATTTTTCTGGAGGTTTTTTTATGTTTCTTTATTTCTGTTAACCATAGTACTTGAGATGCATAAAAATCTAAGGCACGTCCACCAGAACGTTTATGTTTAGCACCTATCATTGCTCCTATATTGTCTCTTAATTGAGATATAAATTGTAAATGGACATTACATTCTTCTAGTTTAGAAATAAGTCTTCTAAACATTTCAGATAATTTTTTAGCTTTATTACTACCGTAGGTGCCTTCATCTATTTTTCTTTTTTGTTCTGCTCTATCTGATAATCCATCTAAACTATCTACAACAAAAAAAGTAGGTTGTTTAATAAGTGTCTTATCTTCTAGTAAGTCTTCTAATAATTCGTACAATTCTTCAATTGTATTTTCTGTACCTACAAAATCTATTGTATCTACCGGCATACCTAATGCGGCTGCGTAGTCTGTGTCAAAAGCGGATTCAGCTTCGTAATAAATAATGTTACCTTTAGGATATAAAAAATGAAAATTTGTACATCCTTCTATTGCAAGAAGTGTCTTGCCTGAACTTTTGTCTCCTACGATGTTTGATACACGACCTAAAGGCCAACCTCCACCAAGAACACAATCTAAAAGAGTGCAGCCACTAGGTATGAAATCGATACCCTCTTTTTCTATTTGAGTAAAATAAGAATTTTTAGGTTTAATTTCTGTACGGGGAGTAATAGAAGCTCTTTCAGTCATGTAAACAACCTTAAAAAGGCTGCCGAGTATGACCCCCGGCAGCAACAGGAGGGGTAGTATTTAATCTTCTTGCTGATGCTTTTTCCGCAAATTAGCTAAACGGCTGCGAACATTGCTTTTTGTGGAAGAAGGCTCAGACTCAGGTTCTGGCTCAGACTCAGGTTCTGGATCAGTTACTTTTTCACCTTTTTCAGGTTCAGACCTTCTGCGACTTCTTGTAGCTTTAGGTTTTTGTAAACCTAATTCATCACAAATAGCATTTGCTAAGTCTTGATCTGTGTCAAAGTCTCCAGGGTTGAGAGACAACTTACCTTCTTCTACAATGGTATCTAAAGCTTCCCCGCTTAAAGCTTGTACCTCTTCATAGGAAACATCGAGATCAGGAGGAGGTTCAGAAGCTTTTGAACCGTCAGCTTTGTCAGAGTCAGCTTCTGCAGATTTACCTTCAAAGATTGCAACTATGTGATCATAGTCATAAAAAACTAAAGTTTCAGGAATGGGATGATCCTCTAAAATATCCCATGCAATATCGTCTAATTTAATAGATGAAGGACGTCTTGCAATAGTGACGGAGTATTCAGTTCTTTCGCCTGAACCTGCACGATTAATTGTTACGTCAAAACCCTCTTCAGGATCATCTACAGGAAAGAATTCTCTAGTACGAGAATCTGTAGCTTGGATCATGATGTCCTTATCTACAGTCCATGGACTTGCCCAGGCTTTCACACCTTCTTTTTCCTTGTCACGATCTATCAAATAGAATAAAACGCGCTTGGTAGCTCTGAGCTTTTTCGCGTAATCCTTGTCACCTTCATGATCTGCTAAATTTCTAGCTTCACAAATGGGACAAGGCTCACCCTTCATTTTATCTAAACAAAGGTATGCTGCATTGTCTGGACCTACATTATAATGGACATAAATATCATATCCATAATGGGTAGGTTCGTCCCAAGTAGGGGGAAGAATTCTTAAAAGGTTATCACCTTCTGAAGGTTTATAAAGTTGAACGTCGTCGCTTATGTAGTTGTCTCTGGTTCCGGAAGATTGTTCTGTCCGCTTTTTTGCTGTATCAAAGGAACGTTTCTTGTATTGAAATTTACGTCTTGCCATCATAATTCTCCAAGTTATATACGCTGGTGCAACAAATGTGCTTATGCGTACTATTATTATACCTTATTTTTCCTTGCGGGTGCGAAACATTTCATCTTTTTTGCTACGATAATAGGCAACAGTTCCTATTCTTATTGCTATATAAATGAATAGTAATGCAAGCAGACCTTTGCTTAAAAGACTTACTACGAGATCAAACATCTTTCTTTAAAGGTCTCTTTGTAGTCCTTCTTCTACTACTAATAGACGCTCTTTTTGTTTCAGATTGAACTGTTTCAGTTTCAGGTGTAGCTTTTACAGAAAATTCAGAAAAATAACCTGCTACGTATAATCCTGCCATTTCTCTAAGCATAAAACCTCTTTGGATGAAAGATTCTTTTAAAACGAGCCATTTATCTGCATACGCTTTAGCTTCCAAAAGATCAAGATTAGCTTGTTGATAAGCAGGGGCTTCTAATACCATATTATGCAACATGGTTTCTGTAGTTTTGGTACCATTTTCTGCACACTCATGCTTTATTTCTAAGTAAAGCATGCCTTCAGTTTCTGCAAAGGTCGCTTTTAAGGTGTCTCTTTCGGCTAAAGCTTGAGCAGTTTTTTCTGCGATCTCATAAAAATAAATAGCTTGAGTTTCAATATCATCATCAAGTTGGAATTTATTGATTGCAAGTTTTTGTTGATAAATTTCAAGTTCTTCGGTCATTCTTCATCTCCAAATATAAGGGTACCTAATGCTAATAACAAAGGAGCCTTTTTTTCTGAAGGATTCCAATGCCCTGAAAAAGCTTCTATAATTGCTAAAAATTTTAAAGCTCTATTTACATCTGTTGTGTTGGCTAATGCCTTTGCTGTGTAATTTAATACCGTAAGTCGAATAGACTCTGCAGGCATATTTTCTAGTTCTTTTAAATTTCTTACAATTTTATTCCAAGTAAGTCCTTTGCCTGTAAGCATTCTACAAAGTTCTATTACAGTAGCATTTTCATTTGTGGATTCTAAAATGTCACGGAGTCCGTCCATAGATGTGACACCGGAAGCTTTAGAAAGAAATGTAAGAGCTTGTCTAGGACTACCTTCTGCTTCTTGTGCAATAAAAGTAGCCATCTTTGAAGTGATTTTTATATCGCTATCCTCCGCAACAATTTCTACAAGTTCCGCAAGCATTTCATATGGCACAAGTCGAAAATTATATTGGTGGCAACGAGTTTTAATTGTTTTAGGTACTTTGTCTTCTTCTGTTGTGCAAAGACAGAAATATACATGCTCTGGAGGTTCTTCTATAGGTTTTAATAACGCTTGCCAAGCTTTTGATGAGATAGCATGAACCTCATCTATAATAATTACCTTTGTAGGATTTTTTCCAAAACCTGTGTAATTTAAAGTGGCAGTAAGAGCTCTGACATCTTCAACACTACTGTTAGAAGCAGCATCAATTTCGATTAGATTAGCAGGTTCACATTTTAATTCATTTGCAATGATTCTAGATAAAGTCGTTTTTCCTGTTCCTGAAGGACCTGTTAATAAATAAGCATGTGGCCAAGTTCCTTTTTCTTTTAAATGTTTTAAAGAATCTGTGATGTGTTCTTGTCCAATAACTTCATCTAAGTTTTGAGGTCTATAAAGAATATGAAGATCATCAATCATCTGATTTTTCCATTATTTTCTTTTCAATTTTATATTTAGGTACTAAAGGAATATCAAAAGTTTTTTCTACCCATTTGAAAAATGTTCTGAGAGCTCCAGGTGCTAAATCTACTGCCAAAGCAATCAAATTGGCTACAGGTATAAAAGATACTACAAATCTACCTATAAGAGTTCCTATTGTAAGAGTAGGGGAATAACAATATTCTCCCTTATTATTAGCATGATCTTCTTCTCTATATGTTTTATCTTTTTGGTATTGTTTTCCTGATCGTATTGAATATAATATTAAACACCCTACCATTGGTAACCAATACAGTAAAAGTCCCATTAAACCTGTAGTCCACCAACTTATTGCTGTATTTGCCCATTCCATATTAAGATCCTTTGTTACTGTTTAATTTATACCTACGATTACGTTTATTTGCTCTTATCGTTTGTCCATGGTCAGGTAATTCTTTTACCTTATGTTTAGTTGCGCAAGAATGGCACACAGGATTATTTGTATTTTCATGCCAAAATTGAGTAGATATTTTACAAAAATGGCATCGTTCTAATATACCAAATTCTTTTCTAAGATCATCTGATTCTTTAACCAAAGGAATTGTCATATTATTACCATTTCAGAGATGCTACATCTTGTGGAGTTAATGTAGATGTAGATTTTTTAGCTTCATTTAGTTTTTTAGATTTTTTAGCAATTTCTTTTTGGTGCTTTTTAGCACAAGATTTGCACATAGGATTGGATCTTTTAGTTTTTAAATATCCTTGTGTAACTGTTCTAAGTTCTCCACATGTGCAAATAGTTAGATAGGAGTGCTCAACTGTTTCGGTATCACCAAGAAACGGGCGTCCTACATATTTTATAACTTTTAATCGTCCTATTACATCATCTGTTTTAAATGTAGGAGGTCTTACTTGGAAATGTCGATTTGTGGGAATATTATTTAAAGGTGAGTCAGGGCGTGGCATATAGGTTCCTTTAGATAGTGTTGTTATATATTATACATACTACTATTTTACAGTATATCCTTTAGATGTGTATAGTAATGATCGCAACATAAAACACCTTTATTTTTTATAACTCTTACAGCTCTATCATCCCATAATTCTATCATCCCATAATCTTTTTTATTTGTAACTGGCAGTCTTACTCCAAAATGAAGTTCTGTCCAATCTTGAATAGCTTTTTCTATGCGAGCTACATCTTTATAGCGTTCTCCTTTTTCATTGCCCATTTCTATAGCAACTGCACCTCCATCAACTCTAGCAGTAAAAATACGTATCTCTACACCTTCTTTTAACCAGGTACGTACTCTTTCAGCCATTAAAGGAATAGGATCACCAATGTACACTTCACTTACCCAAAAAGTATCTTCAGCAAGGGTTCCGTCTAAATCTACACCTATCCAACCTTTCATATAAAATCCTCTATAACATGTGAAGTTCTATTTATTTGCATAAATTCAGTAGAAGTAAAAACTCCAACTTCTTCTTGATCACACCAATTTTTGCCTACCGATATTTCTACCGATATAGGTACATTCATATTTGGGATTAATTCATAAGGTGTGATACACATAATTTCAGCTATTTCTTCTATTGCAGGTTCCAATTTGTCGTCTTCTACATACGAAGTTATGTCATCATGTATGTTCATAATTATTTGGAATCCTGCTTCTGCTAAATAATTCATAGCATTTACACAGATATCAGATGCAGTTCCTTGAATCGGTGCGTTTACGGCAGCATTATAGCTTAATGGACCATGCCTTCTTCTACCTGTCAATGTTTCTACATAGGCATGTTTATTATAAAAATCTGTTTGCCATTTTTGCCATTTTTTAACGCCTTTAAATGTGGCCCAGAATTCTCTAAATAATGCTTTTGTAATATCGTAAGGTACCCCAACACCTTTAGAAATTGAACCTATGCTTGCTCCATAAAACGCAGGAAACACCCATTGATTTTTGACATCTTTTCTAAACTTTTTCATTTTTTCTTTGTTATTTAAATTATGACTTCCACCTACAATAGTTGGATATGCATAAGCAATTTTTTCTGCCCATTCCATATGCACATCATAATTATTCCAAAGAGCGTCACAAAAAACTTGATCTTGAGAAGCCACTCCTAAAATTCTAGCTTCTATTTGTCCATAGTCTGCTGATAATAGCCAATTATCAAGAGACGCAATAATTAATTTTCTTATTTCTCTGCCTTTTCTATTTGGCCAATTTTGCATGTTCGGATCATTGGAAGAATTTGAAACACATAACCCATTTGCTATAAAATTATGAGTGTCTTCTACACCTAAATCAAACACTTCCATTGCATCAGGTAGTTTTTCAATTTTTGTAATTATGTGATTATTAGGTAATGTAGATCCTTTATAATTACCTTTTAATTTTGATTTTGTAATAGATAAAACTCTATCATTAGGTTTAAGTTTATCTGCTCTTCTATATTCTCCATTTATTAAGCGGATGGGATGGTTTTTCGTTACATCTAAATAACCTGTATGGCATCCTCCAAGTCCTCTCCAATGTATTCTTATTACTTTTTTATGCCCTGTACTTCCTGCCCAAGTGACTTTTTTAAGTACGAGATTTAAATCTTCATCAAAAGTATAGGTTAAATCTCCAAGTTTTACATCTTCTACATTTATTCCTATAGGATTTTTACTCAAGTCTCTGACAACTTCGATCTGAGTACCTTTAGCTACACAAAGACGACCTGTACCTGTTTCGTATAAATTAAAATTTGTATGTAATCTACCATCAGAATGGTAACAATGTTCTACAAGAGGAGTAATATAAGTAGACATCTTTTTAGATATAGCTCTATATTTTAAAATTAAAGGTGCTACATCTACACCTTTTAAAGCTTTAAGTATAGGTTCTCCTGTGCTGTATTTTCCTTCATTATTTCTTAATTCTTCATCTAATCCTAATACGTCCCTTAGAAGTTTCATTAAATGATGAGGAGAATCAGGATTAAATGCACCATGATGGTTCTCATATTTTTTAACTTCAGGAAGATTTTTGATCTCACTGAGAAAATCTTGTGCTTGTTCTGTAAGATCTTTTTCAAAGGAGTCTCTTAATTCATAATCTACGCAAATTCCTACTTTTTGAGCTCCTGTAAGAGTCGGCACTGCTTTTTTTAAGCCTTTATGTACTTTGGTAAGCTTTGGTTCTTTTTTAAGTCTTTCCATTAAGCTTAACCAAAGTTTATGAGTCCATTTTGTATCTAATCCATTGTAAGGTAAAATTCTAGGTAAAGGGTACTGCAACATGTTTCTTCTATCTATATTAGATAGATCTTTTAAATTAAATCCAAAATGTAAGAAGCATTGACGATCCAGTGAAAGCATCCCTCTTCTTTCATCTAAAGAATACGCAGCAGCCATTGTGTCATCAAAATTGCCATCTGTAAGAATTTCATCTCCAAAGAAGACAGATAACCATTCTAATTCAAATTTTGTGTTATGACAAATTTTTAAATCTGAATCTAATAAATATTCTTTTATTGCCTTTGTTATTAACAGAGATTGTGGAGGTGTCCAAGCTTTTGGGTATTGGATAGGAAAAGCATACGTTTTTTCATACGTACCTATTGCCATGGTTAAGATTTTAGTATTTTCTTCATAGGGTCGAAGATGCGTTGTTTCTATATCTAATGCGTGAGGTCCCCAGTGTTTAGCTTCTGCTAACCATTTTATAACGGTTTCTAAATCTTTTGCTCCATTAGACCCATCAACCCATTTAACACCTTTTAAGTAATCTGTTGTATGAATTTCAGGTTTAGGTAGGAGTACACGCTCTACATTGGATTGCAGAAGTTTAAAATCATGTATAAAAATATGATCAAATTCTGTTTTTATATCTTTTTTCTGTGATTTGTGATTGTATCTATGTTTAGAAAAAATCCATTGTGGATCTAAAACTGGATACATCCAACAAACATGTCCTGCTATCGTTATAGGAACAAAACGACCTCTCCAACGTTGAATGCCTCCTTCATGTACAAGAAACTTTAAAGCATCCTCTCCTACTGCTACAATCACTTCAGGTTTTGAAAGTGCAATATCTTTTTCAATACTATTTCTACAGCATATTAATTCTATTTCTGTTGGGGCTTTTTCTCTTGCACATCTAAGCACAGAATTAATTCGTAAAACATTACTCCATTCTGAACTACCAAATTGATTTAATAAAAAAGTACCTGCATCAGATGCAAAAAATTCATTTGCAAAGTCTTCTTCTCCATCCACAGGACCTTTTAAAATATAAATTAAAGGATCAGGAACTCCTGAAGGTTCCATTTTAGGATTTTGATTTTTGATTTTTGCCCTAGGACAAACTTTACATTCTAATTCTTTTGCAGTGTGTAAAGGAATTTTAGAAACTTTTTTAGAAGAAGAACTTTCAACTGTAAAAAAGAATCCCATATTAGGAGCCTGTATTAGAGTGGCTAATAAGATGAGTGAAATTTTTTGAATCTGTAGTAAGCACAATTAACTTTGGAAGAAGTGCAATTTTATTTGCAACTTTAAATCCATTTTGCACAAGTACAGGATCGACATCAAATCTGAAATCTCCTAAAGGTTTAGGGAACTCAACTACGTCCAAAGCTCTTCCAAAACTGCTTTCAGATAGTATCGTAACCTTATCTTCTTTTACATTTATTTCGGAGGTGTTGTTATCTGTGATCGACAATAATAAAGATGCGCGTTCTAATGTAGGTGCTAAATCTTCAGGGGCATCTACAAAGGAGTCAGAATCTGCTCCATCTAGCATCCTTTCTATTACTCCTTCAAAATCCATAAATTCGCCGTTTATTAATCTTGTAAAAATTTTACAGGATCCATGGGCTCCTAAAATAGCAACTACAAATTTGCTACCTTTTGTAATGTCTTGGACATACAAATCTATGAAGTCATCATTGACTGCATATACATCAGCTAAAGCAACTACTTCTTCACAAAAGAATGCAGGAATAATAACTTTTAATTCTTCTTGATCTTCTAAAAATCCAATTCCCTCTTGTTCTAAACAATATTTAGAAATGGATCTATTATTTGTAGAATAAATAGAAAGTTTTCCTTTTTCTATTGCCCAAGCAACTCCTGTTTGTTCAGGATGTGAAGGATCTTGTCCAACTGAAACGAGGCATTTGGAAAGTCCTATTAAAAATTCTTTTGGAATTCTCACTGTAGGAACATCAGAAATATCTGGTAGTTCAAATACAAACTCATCCGCAGAAAGCGCAGGTAATTTTACATTTGTTTTACCTGAAATTAATTTTATTGTACCTTCTGTAGGCATTTCTACTCTTACTGTTTCTGCTCCTATTGTACCTAGCATCTTGAGCAAAAGTTGTCCTGGCACAGCACAGTTTAACTCACTTTCCATGGATATCGAAATACCTGCAACATCATTGTAAGCAGATACATGTTTTTCATCAAAACAAAAATGAGTTAAAATAGGAATAAAATCTTGACTCATTAAAAAAGGTTTTGTGTGGTTCAGCTTTTCAATTAAATCTTGTTTGTTCATTTTAAGAATCCAATTTTGTTATGATGTATAAACCAACAGAAGTAGAAATAAGTTGTTCGTTTCTCTTTAGTACAGGTACTGGAACATACGTACCTGTGTCAGGGTCTTTTAGCATTTTATCTATTTCTCTTTCTTCTTTTTTACCATCGACTAAAATGGTCATGTGCATGTTCACTTATATTCTACTCCGTCCACTAAAAGAGACATTTTTTTTGAATCAGGAAAAAAAGTTTGTTTCAATTCTCCCATTGCACTGTCAAATAAAACTTTCTTAGTAATATCGTATATAACACCTTTGTTCCAAAGTGCAATCTTAGTTACATCTGAATCTTTTTTTGCCAAATCTATATGAACTATAGGAGGTGAATTTTTAATTTTAAGTTTTCTTCTTTTAATAGGTTCTACTTTTTTCCTTCTAGGTTTAATTTTCTTTTTAAGAGTGTATAAATCTTCTCCAGCCATACATTTTTCTTTTATGGCTAATAAATTATTATTGTGACGTTGGTAATAATATGAACCTAACCAATTTGTTTGGGGCTCTTTCAATTCATCTAATAAGTCTATTACAAGATTTAAATTAGTAGATGCACCGCTTGGAGTACCTGCAAGTAAAATGTTTGCTCCTCGTTCGTATTGAAATTGTTCTGCGTACAGTTTTTTTGCTGCCAATTCCATATTCTTAAAGAATTTTATATTTAGTACATCTCTTGTATTGTAATGGTCACTAACTGATTGAAAATCGTATCCGTACATACCGAAGTATTTTTCTAGCACTTCGTTATATAGTGCGCCTTTATGATTTAAATGGTTAGTATGGCTTTTTCGTCTTACTGTTACAGGTAAAGATAATGGAGGTACTAAATAATTAAAATCATGTACATGTCCTTTTTTCATTAAAGGTTTAGGAATGTACACTGTACCATTTCTTGAAAGAGCAGTCCATGTACTTGCATCACAAGTGTACCATGGATAACGTTTTACAAGATGAGGACTTGCCATAGCAAAACCATGAGTTGCTACACAAGGAGTTCCTTTGGCATCGCAAATATATTTAAAAGTTCTGTCAGCAAAAGGAATGTATTTTTCTTTTGTGACATCTTGTCCTAGTCCACCTATACCGATATATCCATATTTATCTATCATCTTTTTAAACCAAGAAGGATCTTCTCCAAAATGATAGACAGGCATAGGATTTAAACCAAAAGACTCTATGTATTCTGTTATGTCCCAGGAACGTTTCGGATCACCGATAATATCTAATGTGACATAAAAATCATATTTATGGCCATGTTCTAAACAGAACTGAATATATCCATCTAAGTATTTTTTGAATTCTGGAGATTCAGCATAAGTATGTTCGACACTAGCTCTCTTTTGTATAGTAGCTTGTCCTCCCATAGCTATTTGTACGTACCAAGAGTGAGCACCTGAATCCAAAGAGATGCGGAAATCTTTTAAATGTAAAGGAGCAGTCATTTAAGGTATTTGATCTTTGATTAAAAAATGGCAGTCTATTGTTAAATAGGATTTGTCATAAAAAAGACAATTTCTTAATTTATTATTTGAATTTTTACAAACATGAAGATCTGCACATTGCCAATTTGCATGAAATTTTTCATAGTATTCATAAAAAGGACAAACAGTAGGTTTTATTAACATGTAGGTTTTTTAATAGCTTTAGGTTTAACTGTAAACATTATATTGATACTATTAGGAACAAATAAATCTAATATTTGTTCTAATGACATCATCAAAAGTTCGTGGCGTCTATAAAATTTACCACCTACAAGTACTATGGCTTTTTGTAAATCTTACAGGATTTCTTCCTTAATTTCTTTACAGTTGTCATCCACAATATTTATCCTGTGTTTTTGTTAGATTTGGCTTGTACTTGGATTATGCGGTCTGTTGCGCCTCGACGTATCATATCATTAACAGCATTTTGATACAAGTTAAGATGTAAATAAGAAGGAGACCTGCTAAAGCAACTTCTGCAAAAGAATGGCAAATTTGTACCGTCTCTGTGCAATTGTTGAAATTCAGCTACTTTTTGTCCTTTCCAAATATCTTCTAAACTTTCATCATATAAATTACCATACACCCATTCTGTATCCCATACTCTGCAACAAGGTACGACATTTCCATTTTTATGGATCGAGACAGAGGTCCAAGGATTTAAACACAGTTCATTATTTTCTACTCTGTATTTGTCAGGATTATTTAATTCAGGAAAACAATCCTGCAATTCTCTTACTCTAACATCCCAACCATTTATTTTTGCTATATTTTTTACACCTTGTGTATCGCAAGCATATCCATCTATATTGACAAGTTGCAAATCAATAGAAGGATAAGGATTAGAACCTTTTGCTAAAAGTAAGAGATCTATGTTGTTTAAAAGAGTTTCCCAATTTCCGCCTTTCCGTATCGCTTCATATGTTGTTTTATTTGAGGCGTCTATGCTTATAGTTACAAAATCTAATTTAAGCAAGGCTTCCAACTGAGTGTGTATTAAAGAACCATTAGTTGACAAACCTAAGAATACATAAGGTTTAAGATTGTCAATAATCTGACTTAGATGCTTATTTAAAAGAGGTTCTCCTCTATGTTGCAACTCTATAAAGTAAGAACCTCCTAAATCTCTTTCTATGATCGTATTTAAAAGATCAAGATGGATAAAAGGATCTTTCTTAGATTTGCCACCAAATTCACCTGTCTGACAAAAATCACAATGAAAATTACAGCGTTCTGCTATTTCGATTTGATAAATCTCTGGAATAGTTGGATTATTAGAAGGTCCAGAAATAGTTATTTTTTCAGTAAAAGGCACAAAAGGCATAGTTATTTATCCATATTATTTATGATTTTTTGCAATCCAAAGTCTACCTCTACGCATCGCTTTGTCAAGTCTCTTGTCCCTAATTGTGTGCATTACAGGCCAAGATTCTGTTTTAAAGCAATAGTTTCCTAGTACATTACACACATACCTAGCTTCTTCCTCATTAAATGAAGCATGTAAGGTAGGTATGGCTTTGTTACTTTTAAGATACATACTCATTTGATTAACTGCTCTGAAATTTAAATTATGGCACTATTGTAGTTCTTTTTATTTAAAAATCAAGAATAATAACCTGTAAAATTGTGTTATTATTTTTTATCCTTGTCCATTGTTTGGATAAGAATTTCTTCTGTAGTTTGAAGAGTACGGGTAACTATCTTGTATGCAATAATTTTATCTTCAATAACTTTTGCAAACCCTTCCATAGAAGATCCTAAAAGTTTTGTTTGTTCTAATAATTTTGTTTCAGTTTCTAATTCTTGTAATAAATAATCTCTAAAATGTAATCTTTCTTTTTCTTCTAAAAGAATTAAAGTCATTCTATAATCTCCACACCTTTACGATAAGGTTCAAAATCTTCTACTGAGCCTTCTTTAAATAGAAGATACTCGGCTGCTGATCCACTTTTCTTTTTATTTTCTATGAGTATTTTTTTAGGATATCCATATCCATCATAATCATTTGAATTTCTATAGCCAGCAGCTACAATTTCTAAATCTTCTTTAAATGTATGGGATGCTTCACAATTTAATTGATCTGATAAAGTCTGGTAAACTTCTTCGCAGAGGTCACACATATACATCGTAACTTTAGTCATTATTCATAACTCCGTATTTCAAGTCATAGTTTCTAATTGCAATATTTTCAAAAAGAAAGAGCACCTACATGTTATGGATGGATTGCTAATCATGCTACGAAAGAAGATTTACAAAATACAAAATTAATTAATTAATTATTTATTCATAATCCCTAATAGCACATTCGACTGAAGTTCCAACAGGGAAAATAGGTTTACCATCGTCACTATAGTTTTGAAATCTTACAGTAAGCATCTCACCTATTAAATTAGGTAATTCTACATAATACAAATGTCTTCTTTCCCAGGAACCTTTAGGTCTTGCATCGAAATGTTTTCCTTCCTTTGTGATGCACTCAAAAACTACTGTATTTTCGTCTCTTCCTTCTCCTTCATGCCCACCAGTGATTTCAAATTCGTCATCTTGGAAGTCTTTATATTTTTGTAAATCTGCTGATCTATAATCTGGAATATAAAGTCCATTTGCATTACGGATCATTGTCCCTTCATATCTTTGGGAAGTGAACAAAGTATGGTATCTTAGAAAGTCTGCTTCTGTTTGTACTTGCTCTGTTTGTACAAGTACCAATGGTGAGTTTTGTTGTTCTTGTAGTCCATGTACAAGATGGTGCATGTAACGTTCAGTTAATACATGGTTACGTTCTTCAAACGGCACATCTTTTTGTATGATGTCAAAAATATGAAGTTGTAAAGGATCTTTTTGTATATCTGCTCTAGAGGATTTTACTCTTTTCACTCTTTTAGTAATTTCTTGGAATGTCAGATCAGGGTTATAAACTTCTGCATCTATTTCTTCTCCTACATCTAACATAGTAGATACATAGTCAGACATATAATCTAAAGTTTTCCATTTTTTACCTGTTTTAGATAAATATAAGATGCTGCCGTCTTTTAATTTTTTGGCTGTACAACGGACCCCATTTAATTTCGGTTGTACAAAAGCAGGCCACCTAATGTCATGTGATCTTTCTTTATATTTCAAAGCAAGCATAGGTAATAAAGGAAGATCAAATAAATCTTTTTCTGATTCTCTATAATTTTGAGCGTATTTCTTTTTCCATACGGAAGTAGCATTTTTTACAGATTGTTCAAAATGAGTGGTAGCGTTACTTCTTCCTATACTTTTACCTAAAATTTTCTTTTCAGAACGTTGTTTTTTCCCATTTACATACCCATGAATTGTTACCAATAACGCATGGTCAGGAGTTTCTTGTTTTGCTGCAACTGTCCATTCTTTTAATTTACCTGTCGAAGAGTAACCATACAGTGTAGGTAGTTGTGTATACATTCTCAAGCCTATAAGTCAGGAAAAAAATCTTTAAAAGTCCATTTTGTAAAAATTAACGCAAGTCGGATATATTGAAATAATGATATATCTAATTTTTCAATATCAAACATTAAATCTTCTTGTCCAGCCCAAATTAAATCCATATTTCTTTTACCATATTTTTTGATTGCTTTATGTAGGTGCATACCTACAAGATTTATTCTTATAAATATAATACTGATAATTAAAACAGTTATAAGAAGAGGTACATTAGTATATTCCATTTTAACAATCCACATCTATAACAAGATCTGTTTTGGCGTTTTCATTTATTAATGTTCTATATATTCTTGGACCTTTTGGAGTTGTAACGTAATTTCTTACTTCGGTAACTCCATTAGAAAAAACTATAGATCTAACTTGATCATCAATTTCTGTAACTATACAATCCCCAAAATCTTTAGGATATCCAAAATAAGAACCAGATGTTTCATAGACGAAAATTTCGTGATCCAAAATGTGGATTGTTTCAATAGTCATTTTATTTCCTATGTCGAAAGGATATCTTTTTGTCAAAACCTTTAGCTTGTAAAAGAACAAGACTGTCAGTTATTTGTATAGGATTTTCTTTGGTCACCAATACAGAGTTAAAAAACATTTCAAGTTCTTGATATGCGATAGTGGGAACAAACTGCTTATAGAATTTGTAGTCTTCTAATTTAGGATTAAGAATCAATTCCCAATCACTGATTCTACAATTGTCTTCTTGCTGCAATACAAAGACAGGTATTTTGTATTTTAAAAACCATTTTTCTAATTCAGGTGTAAAATTAGCTATTACTGCATCTAATTCTTTTAGGCTTTTTATTAGTGTTTCTTCGCCTATAGCCAAACTTTTTGGATATCTTTTAGCTACTTTTACAAATCCTTTTCTTTGTGCTTTAAATTCATTATTACAAAGAAGTTCTTTTAACAAAGTTCTTTTATTGTAGAAATATAAGTTATGAGGATTAACCAAATCATAAGGATAATATTGTTTATCATACATATCGATTTGGTATGTATAAACCGTATAAATCTTTCCACAAAAACCTATCAAAGCAAATTTTAAAGTTGGGAAGGATTTCTTTCTTATTGCTGAATATGCTTGATACCAATATAAAGCATTTCTAGGTAAATCTATTTTCTGTGTTTCTGTTTTTCTAATGTACACAGCTTCGCTTCCTTCACAGAAAGTAAAGCATCTTGCAGAGTCATAATAATCTTTAAACTTAGTAATTATTCTCATTATGAATGTGTGCTATGTTATTTATGTATAACATATAATACAGTATACCTGAGCAAATCACAACTTTTATGCAAATACTTCTGCTCCGTTTTCTCCATCTTCCATTACACAGACATAGTTAGCCATAAATGTGATCATCAAATCTTTACAAAGCATTTCACAAGACATTCCTCCTATGGAAGGTGTATCATTACCACCTCCATAGGTTTCTTTGAGATATCTTTCTACTTTGTTTTTCATATCCACAAACTCTATAGCTCTATTATCATGATACACATCCCATTTCATTTGTATATGAAATACATGGCGATGTAAATATTTCAGATAAAATTGGGATTCAATTGAAGGTATATCAGGCCATTTATGAGTTGCTGCAAATCGTAGATTTATGATTATGTTTGTATTCATGAATTAGTCTTCCAAGTTTTAATAGATACAAAGCAATTGTTTTTTCTTCTACAGTAAGTTGATGCAATTCTTGTGCTGATAAAGTACCACTTACCGCTTTTCTAGTATTTTCAAAAAGGGGATGAATTAGTACATCGAATAATGCATCTGCATGCTTTCTATTCATAATGTTAAGCATTCTCCTAAAATGTTAGGTATAGCGATTTTGCCTTTAAGAAGAAAAGTTGTTTGTAATGATTTTAATTCTTCTTTATAGTCCTCAAAATCGTGAAAGATTATTTCAATTTTTTTATACATATCATGCATTTCAGATGAAGGTGTATTGACATTGGACTCAATTTTAAATACATCTGGATACATTTCAGAATATGCTAAACGATCAGGTACAATAGGAATACATCCTAATAAAACAGCTTCTTGCATTGCAATTCCCCAAGTTTCTTGTAATGCAAAAGATATAGCAATTTTAGATAAAGATAAAGTTCTATAATATTGTTTTTTGGTTGTATAATCTTGTTGAGTTTTTCTTGTTGTAAAACCAGATGCTGGAGCATAGGTATCTAACATTTTATCAAAAAGATTTGGTTGTTTTTCAGGTGCAAGTCTATGTGGAAAAACAACATTTATGGTTTTAAGTCCGCTTTCTTTTTCTACATTATCTGAAAAATCTTTGTAAATAGGAAATCCTGTAACTTTGATTTTGTCAGGGTTTACTTGGTTGCTATTTAAAATCAATTCTTTATGAAAATTGGTTGCTACAAAAAGAACATCTGCAAAATTTAACCAACTATTTTCTATATTTCTAGCCCAAGAAGTCATATTCGATCTTGATAAAAAATCAAAAGGGTCCCAAGTGCCTGCATGTAGCATTCCTGCTATTTTAAATTTCTTTTTTGCACCGTCCCTTATGTACTGCAACATCTCAACGCCAGGAAACCAATAATCCATAAAAAGAATTATGTCATCATCTAAGATGATACCTTCATAAATTAATTTACAAAGAATTACTAATTGTTGAGCTTTGTAAGAATTAGTTCCGATAACATCTAAAAATTCCCCTGTTTTTATTTTATTTCCTGTCAAAGATACTGGAGGGATAATTACACTATGAGAAATATTGTTATCTACAAGTTCTTTTTTAAACCAAGTAAGCCATTGCTCAGAATATCTTTCTTCGATTGGTTCAATTGGTACTAGATATATGGTTTTCATTTTTAAATTTCCAAAGACATTTGATGAGGTTCTTCTAATTGAAGTTCAAGATGTTCATTCCAACAATCTGGCCAAACAGTATTTGATTTTAGTTCATTAGCTTTGTATGGAATAATTTGTAAATTGTCTTCGCACATTAGTCCACACACATAAGGATTGCACAAAGGTATAATATGGTCTACTACTACATTTATACCTAACTTTCTTTGGTTTTTACATTGTGTGTAAATTGATTGTATCTTAGTTTGATTTGCCCATTTTGGACGCGCAACATAAAGTTGATGATAGTATCTTGATTCTCTAGGTTTGTACCCTGTAGATATCCAATTTTTTAACCATTCAGGATATGTTTCACCTATAGGTGACCCCATAATAACGTTCCTCAAAATCTTTTTCTGTAGGTCCTATTTTTGCATCTATACACCATGGCTCTGTTCCTTTGTAATGTGGATGACAATATCCATCACATTTACAAGTATCTTTTTTAGTTCTAGCTCTCTTAGTAGCATCAAAAGAAAGGTTTCCACCACACGCTTTACATTTAGGTTCACGAATATATTGGTGGGCATGTTTCGGTAAAGCTTTTCTAATTCTACAACACCTTCTTGTACATCTGTAGGGGTAAGTCATTTACTAATGAAGGTATTACTTCTAGCTAAGGATAAAAATTCTTCTCTTGTTTTAGAATCATCCATCATAGCTCCTCTTAAATCTGAAGTCACTGTAGATGCATCTACAGATTTAATTCCTCTTATAGACATACAAGTATGAGTAGCATCCATCCATACTCCTACCCCTACAGGATGCAATAATGTTTCTATAGCATCTGCAATTTGAGTGGTCAAACGTTCTTGTACTTGAGGTCTAGCAGCATAATATTCTACAATTCTTGCAAGTTTGCTAATACCTATAATTTTCCCTTTTCCATTATTTGTACGAGGGATATAAGCGAGGGTGGCTGAACCTATAAAAGGTAAAAAATGATGTTCACAAACTGAAGCAAATCTAATGTTTCTTACAGAAATCATTTGATTGTGTGCGTAATCAAATTTTCTCGCCATAGATTGTAAAAATTTTTTTTCTGGAGTTCTTAATCCCCATGTCAATTCTTCCAATGATTTTATTATTCTCTTGGGAGTATCTATCAATCCATCACGTTTTGGGTCTTCTCCTAAGAATGCAAGCATTTTTCGGTAATTTTTAATAAGTTCTTTTTTACTCATTTTAAACATCTCCTAATTATTCTATAGTTAAAAAAATGCAGTATACAATACAATTGGATTGTGTGGTTACTCGCATTGTAATAAGGTTTGTCAGTATTTCATAGTAAAGTAATAGCAGTGTATAGCTTTAATAAAAATCATGCTTAAACCGTCTTATATTGCATGGTTTCTATGGTATATTATATTCAAAATAAAAGGGACATTCCTGTCCCTTAAATTGTACCTGTGTTTCTTTATTTCTTAAGTCTCTGCCTCTTCTTTACGTTTTGCTGCCTTTTTCCTTAAAGAAGAAAGTCTGGATACATTTGTTTTTGGTTTTTCTTCTTCAGCTTCTGGATCCTTGACATTTACTATTTCCAAAGCATCTCTGCCTTCCCAAATTTCCCAACCTCCTTCACCTTCAAGGAGTTCTATCAATTCCTTTAAAGCCTTTGAAGAAGGCGCTTCCAGCAACAATACATTTGCTGTCACAGGTCCAGGCTTCTTTTTTGCAGGTGCTTTTCCTTTTGCAGAAGTTGTTTCTTTAGGAATGGCAGCTTTAATTCTTTTCTTTAAAGTGTCTACAGTCCATTTTCCATCAGATGCTTTTTTAGCAAGATTTTGTTGCAAGTCCTTATCTGCAACACCTACAAGTACAGTGGCATGCCACTTTGTCAAAACACCTTCTTTCACGATCTCTTTTACAGGATCTGTCAATTTGTCGATTCTGACAATATTGGAAATGTAAGCACGAGTTTTTCCAAGACGGTCTGCTGCCTGTTCCTGTGTCAATTTCATTATATCCATAAAATGATTAATGGACCGGGATTCCTCAAGAGGATTTAAATCCTCACGCTGGATGTTTTCGATGAGTGCCAATTGCATGGAACTTTCATCAGTTGCCTCTTTTTTCAAGATAGCAGCAATACGAGATTTTTCAAGCCATGCTGTTGCTCTCCAACGACGCTCACCAGCTATAATTTCGTGATCCACTTTTCCAGAACCATCTTCAATAGCACGAATCACAATCGGTTGTGCAAGACCATTTTTGTCGATGGAGTCTGCTAACTCTTCTAATGCTTTTTGATTAAAATCCTGACGAGGTTGATACCGATTAGGCTGCAACCTGTCAAGTGCGATGTACATAAGTGAATCTTTTGTGGTAGATACTGTGCGAGTTGTCATGTCATGTCCTTTTATTGGTTATATGCTATATATACAGCACAACTAAATAATATGCTATATATAGCAATTCCGCAACAGTGTTCTTAATATTAAAGCCAATAAAAAACCAGGAATAAAACCTTATATTCCTGGTTTCTTGTTCTTTTAAAAACTAAAGTTATTGCGCCTTTAAGACAACTTTTCCTGCTTTCTCAACTTCGCCTAATTCTATAGCGGTTTCAAACGAACGTAGGGCATTGAGATAGACATTCTGTGCAGTAGATTTTTTAATTTCAATACCTTTCTCTTCAAGCTTTGTCAAAAGCTCTTCCAATGTCATAGAGATATCGCTGCAAAAAATCTCTCTTGCAAGTTGTGTAACCGGAGGTCCTTCTCTTTTAGGTTTCTTAGCCTTTTTCTCTTCCTTGCCTATAGTTTCCTTTTCAGGTTGTGTTTCCTCATTCTTTTCAGGTTCAGATGATGCTTCCTTTTCAGGTTGTGCTTCTTCTTCCATACCCATACCTGGTATTAAAGGTAATGTGTATCCCATACCTTCATCCGTGTTTTCAATAATTTTGGCTGCTTCGTTAAACCATGATTTTCCGTCATCTGGAAGGTTGTTCCAAGCTTCTTCGGAAAGCTCGTTAATTGCTGCAACCATAGCATCTAAAAAAGGTGCGGGAGGTGTAGTCATGGTGACATTGGTAATAGATACTAAAGATTCAACAGTTGTGTTCATGTAGTTCTCCTAAAGGAATTGTAATTGCTTGTACTTATACCTAAAATATTACTCTGTAGTAAGATACAGTTTAACTTTAGATACAAGATTTGTTTTGGAAGAGTCATATCCTAACATCTTACATAAAAAAGCGTTACCTAAAATAGTTGTATCTCTTCCGGAAGTTGACCAACTAAGTGCTGCAATATCCAATACTTCTTTTGGAGTATTCAATAACAGATTTAAAACCTGTTGTACTTCTGTTGGAGCTTGTCTCATTACAATTTCAAAGTAACCTGTGTTTACAGAATATCCTGACATCCATGCAGAATTTAATAACCAATCTTCATTATCCTCATTAGCAAATTCTGCAAAAGGTGTCTCTAGTTTTTTAGTATCTTTATTTGACAAATCGATAAAATATCGACTCCAAGCAGTTTTGAACAAACTCATGAAATGTTTTGCGTTTTCAACTTCATGTCCGTTTTTTTCTAATCTTCTTATTAATCTAACGTAAGTGAGCTTTGCTTCAGATACAGAATCTTCAAAATCTAAAATGTGCTGAACTCTCCAATGATTTTTTCTTAAAAAGTTTTTAACATAACCTTCAATAGGACCTGAAAAAGGAAATTTTTCAGTATAAGACATACTACACTCCCCTCATTTTTAATATTGTTAGATGTCATAAATATGGGTAAAGCTATAGGATTAATATAACATATAATACCTACAGATGCAACGATTATTTTATAGAATTTTATCTATTTAAATTCTCCTATTTGTTTAATAAATGAGCGTACTTGTTCTACAGAACAATATCCTAAAATATCATTTCCGCTAATTCCAAGTACACTACCATTTATACAATCTTTTTTGTCATAAGGTGCAATTTCAAATAGGTCTTGTTTTCCTCCATACGAATAAGGTCCTTTAATTATGCTAAGAGAATATCCGTTTTTAAAATAAACTCGAAGTCTTTGAAAGAGACAATCGCTATTATTTTTTATGTGTTCAATTGTTTCGATATTTAAAACATCCCTAAATGCTGGAGAAATTGTATTAGCAACTAAAGGTAATTTTTTATGTGTCATTTTTTAATTCATCCACTGACCAATTAAATAACAAGAATTCATTAATTAAAGGTTGATCTACTTCAATTTCCCAAGTTTCTTCAGGAAAAGTAATATTTTCAAACCCTACCCAAGTTATTGTCATTCTGCGAGAAGCTTCAAATTCTTTTTGTGTTGTAAGTTGTATTGTTTTTAAACCTTCATCATTTAAACACACTACCATTCCAACTTTCGGTCTAGTATCCATTTTTTAACCTTTTCTTTTGCCAAAAATCAGAAATAATAAAAGTTTTGCTAAATCAGCAAGAAAAAAAGTTGCCACTCCCAATGCCATATATAAAAAGAAGTTAGTTAGTCTAACTTCTATTCCTATAAAATAATCAAATATAAGAAT
>Ga0164313_10000527_pt1 | contig 31096 bp, 30 predicted proteins | sample GuaBasSedimGuay4_FD_113735 | JGI IMG/M metagenome (GOLD analysis project Ga0164313, IMG submission 113735) | Subseafloor sediment microbial communities from Guaymas Basin, Gulf of California, Mexico - Guay4, Core 4569-4, 0-3 cm | ecosystem: Environmental > Aquatic > Marine > Hydrothermal vents... | reverse complement strand
GTGTGGTATATAATTGAAATTTATGAGTGCTTGATAAGGTGAACATATTGTATGATTTTAGTTAATCACAAAATAAATTCTTTAAAATATTTCCTGCAATATGTGAACTACCGCATGCTTACGCTAAAGTAATAACCATTGCTATAGTACCCGGGCTCGCAGCGAACATGATGATCTCATTTAAATTAGCTTTTTTACCATTGGAATTAGTATTTGAACCAGCAAGCATTTGGAAGCCAATAAATCCTAAAACAATACCACCTACGATTTTAAAAGCATCCATAGAAATACCAAAGGCATTTAAAACATAACGACCACCTAAGGCAGCTGCCAATAAAATTATGAGTACTGTTAACATGGATTTTACAGCAGCTTTTGATCTTATTCCATTATCCGTTCCTTGCTCTATTTGTAGAAGCATAGTCCCACAAACAAAAGGATTAATAACGGCTAACATGCCTATTGTTGCCTGGATATAAGATTCCATTTTAATATTAAATTTTAAAAATAATAAATTCTGATTCCAATAAATATCAGAACCAATTTCCAAATTTCGATTTCCAAAAGACAAAATGGCAAAAGATAAATGTCCGATTTCAAAATTTATCACACATCCAACTTCTTTTATTTCATAGGTTTAATGGGGTATTTTTTCATCAACTTGCTAACGCTTTTCGGAATGCTTTTCTCATTTTTACCGGCATTTGAATTTAGAGTTTTTACCATAGTTCCCTGCCAAATCAATTTTTTTGAAGTAGCATCATAGGCATCTACTACGAATGTCCCAACGTCATAATCATTTTCCTGATAAGTAGTTGTTGAGGATCCGGCACCCCAGCCCCATCCGGCACCACGGTATCCAACACCACCCATACCATAACCACCATAACCCATGCCTCCATTATAATTTGTATAGGCCGTAGTACTAGTTTTTTTGTCCACTACGAAAAAAAGTGTAAGAACCATTTCCCCATTATCCTCATCATAGGTCATGCCGCGGGAAGCAAACTCAGCCGTAAAAGCTTTGTGTAATCTTTCCTTATCGATATCATTAATCAATTTGCCACTGTCCTTTTGCCAACCACCATAGCTGTAGGTTTTGTATTTGGTAAAGTCTACGCTTCTGTCGTAATCGCTCGAAGCTTGTGAAAAGGCATCACTATAAATAAATAGTGTCATTATCACAAAGGTGGTAATTTTCAATAAGTTTTTCATTTTATTCAGTTTTAAATGTTAAGTACGTTAAGGTACAAAAAAAATTAGAAATCATAATAAAATAAAGCCCAGATCCTGCTTGCATTTCCCTTGGAATTGTCCGAATTAAAACGTTCGCCATACATATACTCTAATCCTATTCTGGCACCCTGGACAATTGTCCAAAAGGTATTAAGAGAAGCGCTATAACTGTAGTTATACGAAGTTGGAGGTTGAAATTCTGTATTTACAATATCGGCCATTCCAAAGGAAGCAGTGGAAGAAAGGTTGCTCTTCCAGCTATGTTCATAAGCCAAATTTATGCTCCATGAACTCAATGCCTCGAAGTCTTGTTTAACAGGGTTATAAACCAGATCTAAATTGTTGTCTCTAAACATATTAATAAAATGAGATACGGCCCTGGTATAGGTTGTTTGAAAGATCAGCTTATTTTCATTAGTGGTCTTCCAATAGCCTGAAAAGGAAAGTCCAAATCCTAAAAAAGTGGACTTAGTTCCTAAGCTATCTACACCGGTAATCGGAGCAACAATTCCTGAAAGTTGTGCATAACCAAATTTCTCTTTACTACTTATTCTAGCCGTTAGGTTAGGAACAGTTTGTACATTTAGATAATTTGCAGAAGTCGAATCCGTATCGCTAACTTCTGGCAGGGAATATTCATAGGCGACAGATCCTTTTAATTTTTTAAATGGAATATTGAAGGAATATCTGATCTGTGGGGTTCGAAGAGAAATGGTACCTGGCGAACCAGTTCGATTGACGGACATGGCTTGGGCATTAACGTTCGCGAATAAAGACCAGGTTTGTCCAACAAGCCATTGATTAAACTGCGCATAGGCATGACGAATTCGATAAGCACTACTTTGTCCATCAGCCTGACCGGCAAAGTCTGTTTCTAATCGAATAAAAATACTTCCAATGCTGGTATTTCGTGTGACCTCAAATCCTATTCTACTAAACATTAAACTATTATAATAATTTATGACACTAAAATCTGATTCTCCGGTGGGAATGTCATAGGTGTTAAATCGCGATTTATCACTCATAAGTTTATTATCAAAAAGTGCTGAAAATCGTATAGAGCCCAGGATTCGAAACTGAGTGTTTCCGTTATCCGCCATGATAAATATACCTCGATTTTCATCAATATCGAGAGGACTGTCTTGAGTGTTGACAGTGTCTTTTACAATTTGATTATTAGTAGCGCCAACAACTACTTTAGAAGTGTCATTTATTGCTTTTATTGCATCATCCAAGGATTTTTTAATTGTATCCTGTTTTTTTTGATCAGGTGCATTCACTATGGCTTTTACACTGTCTTTTGTAGATTTGTCTTTTTCCTGTCCGGATATAGTTATGCTTACACTAAGAAATATCAGAAAATAAAGAATTTTATATTTTGACATAACTAAAATTTAATTTCGATTTTCTGATTGTATCCCTTCATTTGTGAAATGATTAAAAACTTATAACAAATCTAGTATTTTTGAAGATAAACTACAAGACCTAAAAGATGTATAAAAGTGAGGGATTTAGTTTTTAATGTTTGCGGTGTTTCAAACGAGTAAAAGGTATAAGTCGCTCGGTGAGAAGAATTCATCGAGCGACTAAGGGTTAGTGCTTTGGTTGAAGAAGTAGGGGGAACATATAGATTAACAATCTAGAATAATTTAAATTAAGGAATTTTATTATTGCACTAAAATTAATTCCTGTAGTACATTTTATTATTATGTTATAGTGTCAAATTTAAGATAAAGAACAACACATGTACAATCCCCAAAAGTGGAAATTTTTGTGATATTTTATATTACCCAAAAGTGGAAGAAGACATGTAACAGTGGTTAGGGATTTATATTACTGAAATCGCAGATCCACGAGATAACACAATACAAATCGTGAGGAACCTGCTTTATTAAAAGTTGAAGGAAAGTCCCAGAGCCGGTCCTTTAAAATGGTATTCAATGTTTGTGGGAATTTCCGATTTTCCAATATCGAATGCGGTATCGATATTAACATCAAACATTTCATAACTCGCGCTTATGCCAAGCCATTTTGTTGGTTTAAAAACCAATGCAGCACTTACATTATATATGCCTGCTCCAAAAGGAATATCTTCTAAAGAAATGGAAAAGAACCCGATATTAGCATCAAAGGAGAGCCATGAATAAAGTTCAAAATTAGCAATTATGCCAAAGTTAGGCAAGGGCGCAAGAAAATTAATATCTTCATCAATAATATTATCACCTGTATAAACCCCTGTTCCTATATCCATAAAGTATATATTTAAGTAGGTGCCTAAAAAAACTCTGCTATCCCGTATAATGGTTAATAAATATCCCACACTAATAACCCGGGTATTGAAATAGGCCGTGATTTCAGAACCCTCTGGTATCGTATGGTCCAAAAAAGTATATTCCTTGTCGGTGACATGCGTATTTTGCCGTCCAATATCATAGTATTGTGCATACAGACCGCTTCTAGGAGTTATAAAATATAGAAATGCTCCCACAAAAAAGGCTCTTCTATCTTCTAGTCCAAAATCATCTTCCAAACTTATATTTGCGCTTAACAGTCCATTTGGGGGCAATTGAAAGCTCAATGTTGTACTTAGATTGGCAAAGACAGATGTTCCCTTGATTCTAAATCGTTGTCGACTTTTTTTTAAAACATCTTTTCGTTCTTCTTTATTTTCTTTTTTATGCTCTTTTTTTGAAATAGTATCTACTTTTTTAGTTCTTGAATTTTCAGTATTCTGAGCATATGAAAGGTGTGTTACAAAAATAAAAAGAACGGATACTATTATTTTATGAAGGGAATTTGGCATTATAAATAAGTGTTTTATTTTGGATGAAGGTATTAAATATTTCATTAGATAATAACTCGATAACATTTTTTATTTAATTCCACATAGAAACAAGAACAAACCAGTATAATCAAGATTTGTCGCTTGTTCAGGGCTTATATGTATCCTGTAATATAAATTTATTTTCTAATTTTAATTATTTAACCTGTACTAAGGTGTTATGTCAAAAATTCGATGAAAGACTAAATAATCGGTGTTAATCCTCTTTCTCCGCCGTTGGCGGATTCGGCGGACGAGAAGACTTGGTTTAACCTGACTGCCGTCACGCAGACTTGCGTCGAGTTAGTTTATTAAATAATAATGACCAATATCAGTATTTTTATTGATGACGGTCATTGTAGCCAATTCCGAATGGCCATAACTTTACAAGTTGAAGTTATTAAACATTTAAATCTAAAGTTATGAAAAAAGTTATTATTGGTATGTTTATTATTGGATTAACCACCCAATTATTTGCACAAAACACAAATATTGAGGAGTTGCCCGTTGTTGTACTTCACAATGTAAATTACAAATATTTGAGTGATGTATATATGGAGAAGGACGCAAGTATTGTTGAATTTTTGCAAAATGAAGTGGCAAATTTCAATTTAAAAAATGCTGATGTTTATGAAGATGAAGAAAGTAGATATGAAATATATTTCATTATTCCAGATGGATATATTTGCGCTAACTACAATAATAATGGCGAAATTACAAGCACTTCAGAGAAGTTTAATAATTCAAAATTACCACCAACTGTATTGAAATCTGTTATAAATAAGTACCCTGGGTGGTCTATTTCAAAAAACACCTATTCGGTTACTTACAACCAGGGAAAAGGCGTAGACAAATCCTACAAATTGATCTTGGAAAATGGAAATCAGCGTAAAAAAGTAAAAACAGATGGTGTTGGAAATATTCTTTAATCCTCCTTCTCCGCCGATGGCGGATTCGGCGGACGAGAAGATCAGGTTTAACCTGACTGCCGTCAGGCAGGTTCCCCGTCCGGCCTCTGGCGGACGTGGAATCAGGATGTTTGCATTGCAAACTCAATTTAATACCTCGTACCCTTGGGTCGAGGTGGTTTATTCCCCCTATTATTTCACCTGAATGGAAAAGGAATTACTATTCGTGATTCCTTTTTTATTGTTGCCATTTGGTCCTAACCATTAGATTGGTTTAAAAAAATATAAGTTTTAATACTTTTTAGATGTACTACGAGGCAGTTTTCTTTGATGATAAAAATTGTAACTTTATAAATCTAAATCTAAATTGTAATGAAAACATTAACCTTTATGTTTACCGGTTTATTCGGATGGTTTCTTTTGTCTTCTGGTATAATTTGGAGCCAGAAGGTTGAAATGTATAATTTAGAAGCTATTGAAGAAGTGGCTAAAAATGAATTAGAGGTATCAGGTGCTCCGGGTGCTGTGATTGCATTTGTTCAAAATAGCAGGATTGAATACCAAAAACCATTTGGAATTAGCAGTAAAAAAACCAAAGTTCCGGTCAATACAGAAACCTTATTTCAAACGGCTTCGGTAACCAAAGTAATTACTACGACGGCACTTCTAATTGCCTGTGAAGAAAAAGGCATAGATATTAACACGCCCATCGGAAATTTTCTAGAGTACCTGTCTCCAAAACTATCATCAATTACCATACACGAAATTCTTTCTATGAGTTCAGGGATAATTGACTATTTACCAACAAAAAAGAGTTATAGAGAAGATGCCAGGGCGTACTTTGAGCATTATGGCGATAAATTAGTTTCTAATGAGCTTCGGTCGGTTTTTTCTTATACCAATATTGGGCATGTACTGGCTGGCTCACTCCTTGCTGTAATAACCGAATCTACTTTTTTTGAAGCCACCCAACAACTAATATTCGATCCCCTAAAAATGGAAAGCTCGACCTATTTCGAAGGTGTTGCTCAACTAAAAGGTTATACCGCTGGTCATAAAAACGGTAGTAGAGTTAAGCATGAATTAACCTATCCATTTATACAGCCTGCTGCCTCTATGTTCAGTAATGTACACGATCTGTCTCAATTTGCTATTTGTTTTATGAATGATGGAAAAATTGACGACCAACAAGTTATTAGTAAAAGTGTGATAGAAAAAATGTCAACAAGTTATACACACTTAGGTGTTTTGCACCAATATTTGGGATATCCAGATTCTAAATATAATTATGGTTTGATCGGATTTGATTTTAAGGGAATTCATTTTATTGGACATCCTGGAGAATCCGGCAGCCAGAATATATTGTTTGTTATGGCTCCAAAATATAAGGCAGCTTTTATCTTGATGAGCAATACTGGATTTTATCCTTTTATCAACACCTTCGAAAAGATGGTGGAAATCTTTTTGCCTGTTCAGCAGGATATCACTAGAAGTAGCTTTATAAATAATGATTTGAATAGATTTGTGGGTGATTATTACGCACCAAATATACAGGGTAACAAATATGATGCTATAAAAATCAGAATACGGCGTAAAAAATTATATATAGAACCAGGTGGAGAAGAAATCTTTACTCTAATGCCAAATGGAAAAGACAGGTTTACCTATAACAGTCCAAATCTTAAATTCCCGATGGAAATCATTTTTTACTCGAACAATTCTGGAGAGATCAAATATTTAAATCATTTTTGGAAAACTTCTATAAAAATTAAATAAATATCTTAATGTTCGGATGATTTGTTTTCTGATAGACCTGGATAAGTTTTTATAATCTTATAAATTTATCGATTGAATATAGTTCCTTTAAATTTGAATTAAATATGATCAAAGCGATTACAATTTTTATCTCAATTATTGTAGGTAATGGCCTCTTATATGCACAGGAAAATGTATTGTGGAAATATAAAACCAACGACCGTGTATATGCATCGGCCCTCATAGTTGATAATATTATATATTTTGGAAGCGGTGATCATATTTTTTATGCTATTTCCAAAATCACAGGTGAGAAAATTTGGAAGTATAAAACCAATGGGAATGTACATTCTTCGGCGACCACGTATAAAAATATGGTTTATTTTGGAAGTGCAGATGGAAATTTATATGCACTGGATAAAAATAGTGGTAAACTAATATGGAAATTTGCTTCTCATGGTGAGAAGAGCTATGGGTTATGGGATTATTATTTGTCTTCACCCAAAGAGGTGGATGGAGTTATCTATTGGGGAAGTGGCGATGGTCATCTATATGCTCTTGATGGGGTCGATGGAAATTTGAAGTGGAAATATAAAACAGGTGATATTGTTCATGCCTCTCCAGTCATTGATGCTAAAACAGTGTATTTTGGAAGTTTTGATGGTTACTTCTATGCATTGAATAAGGATAATGGTAATGTTATTTGGAAAATTAACACGATTGGCGATACCTATTTCCCTAAAGGAGAAATTCAGAAATCGGCTTTTGTAAATGACGGAATCGTCTATTTCGGAAGTAGAGATTATAATATTTATGCCCTGGACAAAATAACGGGTACCGGAAAGTGGAATATGAAAGATGGTGGCGGGTGGATTATAGCTACACCAACAGTTTATAAAGAGAATGTTTATTTTGGCACTTCAGATGCGCATATTTTTTATGCTTTGGATAAGAAATCTGGAAAGATGGTATGGAAAGCACCATTAGCCATGCGTGTTTATGGGGCGGCAACAGCAGATGATGGTATTCTCTATTTTGGCACTTTTGATGGAAAACTGCTGGGGTTAGATTATAAAACAGGGGCGTTAAAATGGGAGTTTCAAACTGAAATGAGTAAACAGAACTACCATACTATTTACAATGAAGAGGGTCATTTTAAAGATGATTTCGTACTATATGGAGATGATTATGTGGATACCGAAGCAAAAATACACGAACTTGGATCTGTATTATCTTCTCCGGTAATTGAAGATAAAATTATTTATTTTGGTAGCTCTGATGGGTATTTTTATGCGGTAAAATTGGAATAGAGAGCATAAATTTGGGATGATAAAATTTACTCACTGAATTATTTTCCTAACCCGAAGGTGAAATGATTTTTTTTTACTTCATATATGAGATAGTTTGACTTTCCAAAATAGGGTAAAGAAGAAAGCCTTAACTATTGAATTTTATTGTACATGATTCAGATATATCGTAATAACCACGAAAGTCCAACTAAATATTCAATCGTGTAAATCGTTGATCAATTGTCTCTGCGAAACTTTGGTTTTAAGTCTTTCGATTGATTAAATCCTGCTTTGATAAGTATATAAATCGTAATACCGTCCTTTTTTATCTATTAGTTCCTGATGCTTTCCTCGCTCCACTATATTACCCTCTTCGATCACCAATATTTGGTCGGCTTGCTGTATGGTACTTAACCTGTGTGCTATAACAAAAGTGGTCCTGTCCTTCATTAACATATGCAGACTTTTTTGAATAAAAGATTCACTTTCTGTATCCAGATTAGACGTGGCCTCATCCAAAATAATGATCTTTGGATCAGCCAAAAGCGCCCTGGCTATTGATATTCTTTGTCGTTGTCCACCTGAGAGTTTTACACCTCTTTCACCAATTACCGTATTCAGTCCCTTTTCAAACTTATCTGTAAATTCATTTACATAGGCTCCGTCAACTGCTTCTGATAACTCCGTTTCAGTGGCATCTGATTTGGCAAATAAAATATTTTCACGAATGGTTCCCTCGTATAAAAAATCGTCTTGCAATACTACGCCCAGCTTACTCCTGTAACTGCTTAAATTTACCTTAGAAAGGTCAATACCATCTAAGGAGACTTCTCCTTGTGTCGGATTTAAAAAAGTAGCTGCCAATCCAGCAATGGTGGATTTGCCTGAGCCTGAAGAGCCCACCAAAGCAGTTACACTTCCTGCCGGTGCTTCAAAGGAAATATTATGCAATACTTCATTACTTTCTTCATAGCTAAAGGATACATCATTGAATACAATATCACCGGTAATTTTATCGACAGTAATGGTTCTGACTTCAGGATCATCCTCTTCTGTCATTTGCATCAATTCTTCTGTTCGATCTAATCCAGCCATTGCCTCGGTTAGTTGGCTGCCAATATTACTCATCTGTACAATTGGAGCTATCATAAACCCAAGAAATAGCGTGAACGAAACAAAATCACCATAGGTCATTGTATCATTCATAATAAAAAATCCTCCCATTCCCATAATACCAACAGAAGCCAGACCTAATAAAAAAGTAGATGAGCTTGTCATCAATGCAGTCGCTGTAAGACTCTTTTTTACATTTAAGTATAATCGTTCTACGCCTTTTTCAAAAGTCCTGTTTTCTTGTTCTTCGGCATTAAATCCTTTGATCACTCTAACTCCGTTCAAAGTTTCCGTTAATCTACCGGTTACTTCGGCATTAATTTTTCCACGATCTCTAAAAATTGGTCGGATATAGCTAAAGGCTTTTAAAGCAATAAATCCAAATATGGCCACAGGCACAAGAACGAGCAGGGTCATGGTAGCATTTATTTTTATTAATATTATCAAGGATATAATAGATGTAAAAGTACCACCAATTAGTTGGACCAAGCCTGTTCCAACCAAATTGCGAACACCTTCAACATCGGTCATAACCCGGGAAACGAGCGCCCCGGATTTATTGTTATCAAAAAAGCTTATGGGTAGTTTGAGTAGTTTTTTTTGCACTTTGGCTCTCAATAAAGAGATTAAATGCTGTGCTTCTACACTGAGCAATCGGGTCAATGAGAATGAGGTCGAAGCCTGAATTAGTATGGCAATACCAACCACAATAAGTAAGGTGGTTAAGGCTTGCATATCTTTTGATGGGATAATTTCATCGATCAAATTTTTGGTGGCATAAGGAAGAACCAGTCCGGATAAACTTCTCAGGATGATCAATACAAAACCCACTAATACAATGTTTTTTCTTGGCCAGATAAATTCTTTAACGGCCCATGCGAAGGATACTTTCTTTTTAGTCATGACTCTAGACAGTCGAAAACCGAGCCAAATAAAGTTAAATGACAATTAGGCAGTGAACTACCGATTTCCATTAAAAATAAGATTAAGTCTGAGGTGAGATGGAATTAGCGAAAAGGGAAAATAATGAAGAAGAACAAGGAAGAAGAAATCAATAATATTTGCCTTGCTGAATCCTGATCTGCGTAAATCAGTGTAAAAAAAGAAAAGATGTCTTGAGTATTTTGAAGATTTGAAAATGACTTGACTCGTTGGTTGACTGAAGACAGGAGAGGGAAGATCAATAAAAACCAATCGTTACTATTATGTGAACTTCAAAATATTAAAACATTAAATGGTTGCTTAATAATTCTTATAGAAACCAAATAGCCTGTTTCTTAACTGTTCATGAATGGGTTTTGTGAATTCAACAAACATTTGTTGCGGTGGAATCGGGTTGATTATTTTTTGCTTACAGACGGCATATTGCTTATCGGTTAGTGCCCTTTCATCACCATTAAAATGACCCCATTCGTTAAACCATATATATTCCCCTGCGAAATTTTGATTGATGATATCTCTATTCAAGTCATGCCCTTCATGAACTGTCAAGTTTATTATTCCTTTGGAAATTATTTCCATTCTGTTAATTAAAACTTCGGCAGTTACAATATCATATACGTCGCGGTTGGTACCATCTTTTAATTTGATAGTACTCACTTTGACACTGTCACTTTTCATTTTTTCTATGCGTTCTGAGCTATGTGTTTCACCGACGATAAAGTCTTCAAAATTGATGCTTAAGTATTGGTCCGGATTACTTATGTTCACTATTTTGGCTTCTTCAGGAGAGAAGAATCTGATAAATTCATTTTGTTCAATTTGCCTGAGCGTTTTATTTACTTCTTTGTAAAATATATCGGCACTTAGATCATAAAGTCGAGATTGAACAGGTTTTAGATCGGCAATTACTTTGAGAATAGTTAAGTTGTATGCAATTTCCATTTTTTCGTTTACATCCTTATAATTCTCAACGAATTTATTGGCTTCTATAAAATAAAAATAAGCTTGTTTTGCGTTATTCCGTCCTTCATATGAAAGTTGCTCCAGGCCTGCTTGATATTGCTCTTCTGCTGCCAGCGGTGTTACCTGATTTAAGTGTCCATAATACTTTTGGGGCTTGTTAATTATATTCATTGCGGCAGGTGTATTTTGGATATATTCATACATTCTGTTCAAATCCTTATATACATAAACCGCATCGGTATTGCTAAATTTATTGTTTGACGTGTTATCATTTTCTAATCTATCCAATAAATTACGAACTGCAAACGGATAAGCATCAGCCAAAGTTTCACTTGCCTTTTTGTTTGAAGGACTGCTTTTTAATCGCTCTACTGATTGCATCACAGCCTGATAATAATTGCCTTGTTCTAACATTTTCTTCCCCGAACTGCAGCCCAAAACGATAAAAAATAAACCTATGTTAAGAAGAAAGACCTTCATTGAGTATTTCATAATAATATATTCTTTTGTTTTAAAGCACCTCTAAATTGCGTACGTTATGGATTCTTAAACGTTTTATTCCACAATTTATTTTCGATTGGAAGGCACAAAGCAATAACCGATCATTGACGTTGTTGTGATTTGTAATTATTTCGTACATTTAAAAAATTTTTAAATACATAATTTTTGAAATCATACTATTATAATTGGGATTAAATTGTATGTAATCGAGGATTTTAAATTTGTTACTAACATAAATTAATCATAACATTCAAATCAAAATGAAACATTTTAAATTATTTCAATTTCTTATCTTACTCTTAATATTTTTTAGTCATTTGAGTTACGCTCAGGTAAAAATAGGGACTAAGGTTGGTTATAGTTTAGGCAAACTATCGAGTTCTTCAGAAAATATTTATACAGATGAATTTTCAACTGTTGATGGCATAGATTGGGGAATGTTTGTTGAAATTCCAATTAATGAACTGGTTTCCATTCAACCGGAATTTAATTTTACTCAGCGGGGAGGTCTGCGCGACGGATCACAACCGGTTCAAACAGAACCATTGGCTGAAGCGTTTGAGGAAGTTGGATTTAGTCTAAGTCAGTTAAATCAATTGATTTTTTTTAGTGGTGGACAGCCAATAACGAACGAGAATCCTTTTTACGCGGATTATTATAGTGAATCACAATTAAGATATCTGGAAATTCCTGTTCTGGTGAAATTGGGATGGGGTTCTAACTGGCGTTTTTACGTGGAAGCCGGACCGAGTATGGCTGTGTTACTCAGTGCAAACCAGGAAACAAGTGGCGAGAGTAAACTTTATTATGATCAGGGGATGACAGATCCTTTAAAGATACCCAATGCGGAATTTCCTAATGGACCACCCTTTTTGGATATAGAGGCTCCTCCCATTCCGTTCGATGCTGAAACGGATATTAATGATGATATAGAGAATATTAGTGTGGGTGTTCAGGCCGGAGTTGGATTGATCAAGAATTTTGGAAGGAGTGAAGTATTTGTTGACGCAAAAGTTTCCTATGGTTTAAGTACTATTCAAAGGGATAGTACCTTTGGAGAAAGCACTGTAGGAGGCGTAATTTTTTCTATAGGTTATTCCTATAGATTGGGTGATGCTTTGTAGATGGCAATCTTTTTTAGAATAAAAAACATTTTAAAAGGAATCACTTTATAGTGATTCCTTTTTTCTTATATTGAGTGAACTATTATATATTGAGTGAACTATTATAATAAAACATTAATAAATGGACAAGAACATTTCAACTAAACCAAGCATACCAATTGCATTGTTGGTAGCTGCCTTCATTATCATTATTGCAGGAGTCATGCAGGCCGAGAATATTGTAAATCCAATATTGATGTCACTCTTTATTAGTATTGTTTGTGCCCAACCCATCATTTGGTTAAAGAAGAAAAAGGTGCCAATGACCTTAGCGATCATCATAGTTTTTGTTGGGATTACAGGATTATTTTTAGGTTTTGGTGAATTAATAGCTACCTCTTTATCTTCGTTTTCGGAAGACGCCCCAAAATATGAAGAAAACCTTTTAGAAATGGGGAAATCATCAAATCAATTATTAGCGGAAAGAGGAATTAATATTTCAACGGATAAAATATCCAAACTTTTTGAACCGGAAAAGGTAATGGGCGTTACGGCAAATATTTTGGGTCAATTAGGCGGCTTTATGGGAAATGCATTAACTATTTTTTTTCTCGCACTATTCTTGCTAATGGAGATGGATTCCATTCCGGTTAAGACAAGAGCGATCCTTAAGGATTCGACGAAATCTCTTCATTTTTTTATTACTATTGGTATAAGCATACGTCATTACCTATCAATTAAAACCGCGACTAGCCTGCTTACCGGAGTATGTATATGGATTTGCCTTACGATTATTGGGGTAGATTATGCAATTATCTGGGCGCTTATTGCTTTTTTGTTAAACTTCATTCCTAATATTGGGTCCATAGTGGCTGCATTTCCTGCCATTTTATTTGCATTGGTTCAATTAGGTGGAGGAGGGGCCTTTTGGACAATGGTCGTTTTTGTAGCAGTAAATATGATCGTAGGTAATATAGTCGAACCAAAAGTTATGGGTAAAGGGTTAGGCCTATCTACCTATGTTGTATTTGTTTCCTTAATATTTTGGGGATTTGTTTTGGGCATAGTTGGGATGTTTCTTTCTGTTCCCTTAACCATGGCCATTAAAATTATGTTGGAGCAAAATGTGAATACGAAATGGATTGCTATAGCCTTAGGAACTGAGACTGAGGCCGAAACGATTTTAAATGAGAATAAAGAGAATTAGATAGGTTGCATAAATTGAAAATAATGGATTTAGAATTGCATTGGAATACGGCCTATGAAAATTCAAATACAGAGAAATTAGGCTGGTACGAAGATTCTCCGGAACCCTCTTTGCAACTCATTAAAAAATGTAAGTTCGATAAAGACGCGAGATTATTAAATGTTGGTGTCGGGGCAACTACATTGATTGATGAACTGATAAAATTAGGGTATAAAAATATTATTGGAAGTGATATTAGTAGTATTGCCGTGGAGAAAATTAAGGAAAGAATCGGACCGGCAAGTGATCTGGTAAAATGGATCATTGATGATCTAACCAACCCGAAGAAATTAATTGATCTTCCAACAGTTGATCTCTGGAATGATAGAGCGGTATTGCATTTTTTTAATGATACTTGGGATCAAGATGCATATTTCTCCTTATTAAAAAAATTGGTTAAGCCAAATGGTTTTGTTATCATAGCCGCCTTTAATTTGAGTGGCGCTATAAAATGCAGCGGACTACCCGTGTTTAGATATAGTAAAGAAATGCTGGAGGAGAGGTTAGGATATGATTTCCAATGCTTAGACAGTTTTAATTTTACATACACTATGCCGGGAGGTGATGAACGACCTTATATTTACACTTTATTTCAAAGGACAAAATGAAAAGTATAAAAAACCTGCCATTGTTTTATTTATTTTTAATGATCCCTTCTTTCTTTTTTGCACAAAAGGATTTTCAAAATGGGTATATAGTTACCAATGAGAATGACACTCTTATTGGCCTTGTAAAAGACAGGAAGGAACCGCCCTTTGGAAAGTTGTACGACAAAGTAATATTTAAAAAGGGACGTAAAAAGAAAAAATATGGGCCAAATGATATTATTGCATATAAAAGAGGTTACAATGAATTTGAAAGTTTATGGATCCAGGATAATGCCTATCCCTTTCAAGGGAAATACTTAAGTGATCCTAATTATGGAAATAAAGAATTTTTAAAGGTAATTGTAAAGGGGTATTTATCGTATTATCATTGGGAATTTGAAGATTCGGAATCTGATTATATTGATTCCATTGGTCTTTATAAAAGAGAGGATGAAGATTCATTTGCAAGAGTATCGCAGGGAATTTTTGGTTTGAAGAAAAAAAGTTTGGCAAAGTATTTTATAGATTATCCTGACTTAGCCTCAAAAATAGAGTATGGAGAATTAAAAGATCCGGTTGAAATTGTTCGAATTTACAATTTATGGATAGAAGGCGATTGATAACTGTAATTAAGAAGTTATTAAATTTTTATAAATTTATAACTGCTTATATAATTTATAGCATTTATAATAATCATCAATTAATTTTAAAATTTTAACAATGAAAAAATTAGTAGCAGAATTTATCGGTACACTTTGGTTAGTACTAGGGGGTTGTGGCAGTGCAGTTTTGGCGGCGACTTTCCCTGAGTTAGGAATTGGATTTGCAGGAGTGGCACTGGCCTTTGGGTTAACAGTATTAACAATGGCCTATGCAATTGGTCACATTTCCGGATGTCATCTTAACCCAGCGGTTTCCATCGGGCTTTGGATGGGTGGTAGATTTGACAAAAAAGATCTGATCCCTTATATTATAGCTCAAGTGCTGGGAGGAATTGCAGGAGCGGGAATCCTATACATTATTGCAACAGGTAAGCCTGGATTTGAACTGGGCGGATTTGCTTCTAATGGATACGGTGAATACTCTCCCGGAGGTTATAGTCTGCTCGCAGCACTGGTAACAGAAATTGTAATGACCTTTATGTTCCTGATCATTATTTTAGGAGCTACGCATTCAAAAGCGCCAAAGGGTTTTGCCGGATTAGCCATTGGTCTCGGTTTGACCTTAATTCATCTCATCAGTATTCCGGTTACAAATACCTCTGTGAACCCGGCACGAAGCACAAGTCAGGCTATATTTGTTGGTGGTGCGGCTACAGAACAATTATGGTTATTTTGGGTTGCACCGATAATTGGGGCAATTCTGGCAGGTCTAATATATAAATACATGTCACCAGAAACTGACAGTTAAAAGAAAGCAATCATTTTCTATATTAAAAGCTTACTCGAATCGATTTATTTGAGTGAGCTTTTTTAAAATATCGGGTTTAGTGTGTGGTATTAGTTTAAAAAATCTTTAGTATTGCCTATTCTTTTTAACAAATAAATAATGAAAATTAGCAAATATTTATTTATAGTTATCAGCGCAGTATTTTTTTCTTGCGATAAAAACAGTGAGGACAAACTTACTATTGCAACGGCTTCTAATATGCAGTTCGTCATGCGCGAACTTACAGCGTCATTTACAAAGGAAACAGCAATTCAGTGCGAGATAATTGTCGGTTCTTCCGGTAAATTGACCGCTCAGATTAAGCAAGGTGCCCCCTTTGACTTATTTGTTTCTGCAAATATGAAGTATCCCGAAGAACTTTATACAGGGGGCTTTTCAATAAAGGAGCCTACCGTTTATGCCTATGGTCGATTGGTTCTATGGACTATGTCAAATTCCCACAATTTAAGTTTGAATTTCCTAACGTCTGATAAAGTAAAACACATTGCAATAGCAAACCCGAGAATAGCCCCTTATGGTATTCCAGTCGTCGAAGTGTTAAAAAACGAAGGTATATATGAGTTGGTAAAAGATAAATTGGTATTTGGTGAGAGTATATCACAAACGAATCAGTTCATTACTTCGGAAGTTGCAGAAGTTGGATTCACGGCCAAATCCGTTGTCTTATCACCAAAGATGATCGAAAATGATAATTGGATAGAAATGGATATTAATTCTTACACGCCAATTGAGCAAGGAGTGGTAATTTTGAAAAACAGAAATTATCATGAAGAAGATGCTCAAAAATTTTATGATTTTTTACTTTCGCCTAAAGGAGGGGAGATATTAAATAAATTTGGATATGCGTTCAGTAATGAGATTAAGTAAAGTTTAAAAACGATGGATTGGAATCCTTTAATATTGACGTTCAAGTTGGCTTTTATAACAACGGTATTGTTGTTTGTAATATCCATTCCTTTATCCTACTGGATGGCCTATACTAAATCAAAAATAAAGCCGGTTATGGAAACTTTGGTAAGTATGCCCTTAGTACTGCCACCTACTGTTTTAGGTTTTTATTTATTGATAGCCTTTAGTCCATCTAATGCCTTTGGAAGCTGGCTGGATGAATGGTTAGGTTTGAAATTGGTATTTTCATTTGAAGGCTTGGTGATCGCTTCTATAATTTACAGTCTGCCTTTTATGGTGCATCCGATCCAATCCGGTTTTGCGAATTTATCACCTACTTTAAAAGAAGCCTCCTATGTATTGGGAAAATCAAAAATTAAAACATTAAATAAAGTTTTACTTCCTAATATTAAGTCTTCCTTGCTCACAGGGATTGTACTTTCTTTTGCTCATACAGTAGGTGAATTTGGGGTTATTCTTATGATCGGGGGTAATATTCCGGGAAAGACCAAGGTTGCTTCTATAGCAATTTATGATGAGGTCGAATCTTTAAATTACGCTGTAGCGAATAATTATTCCATGATTTTATTCGCAATTACTTTTTTTATCTTACTCCTTGTTTATCTTTTAAATGGAGGCTACTTAAAGAAGATTAAATGATCGATATTTCCATACATAAAAAATTACAATCAAATTCCGGAACAATGAATTTGGATGTTGATTTTCATATTACCAATGGAAAACTGCTAACTCTCTACGGTAAGTCAGGTGCTGGAAAAACTACTATTCTAAAAATAATTGCCGGATTGCTTAAACCTGATAGAGGAAGTATTATAGTCAACAATAAGATATGGTATGATGAGGATAAAAAAATCGACTTGCGAACGCAAAAAAGAAATATAGGGTTTGTTTTTCAGGAATATTCCTTATTTCCTAATATGTCTGTAAGGGAGAATTTGACCTTTGCGCTAACTAAAGGTCAAGATGAAAAAATTGTGAGTGATCTTATTGAGATCATTGATTTAGGTGATTTGCAAAATAGAAACCCGGATACCTTGTCCGGTGGTCAAAAACAAAGAGTAGCCCTGGCCAGAACATTAGTACAGAGGCCAGAAATATTACTCTTGGATGAACCTCTTTCTGCCCTTGATGATGAAATGCGAATTAGGTTACAACAATATGTTCTTAAAGTACATCAAGAGTTTAATTTGACTACTATTTTAATTAGCCATGACATCTCGGAAATAATAAAAATGTCAGACTACTTAATGGAATTAGACCATGGAAGAATAGTGAGTAAGGGTACGGCAAAAGATATGTTTATGAATAATTCCAGGAAGGTTGGAATTGAACTTTTCGGTGAAATAATTGCCATTGAGATAAATAAATTGGAGGCAAAAGTAACAGTTCTAATAGGAAGGGATTTGATCAATGTTAACATTGAATTGGATGAGGTGAAAGCGCTTAGGACAGGTGAAAAAATCATCATCTCATCCGAGAGATTTGATCCTGTCATAAAAAAAATAAATTAGCTATTAATTTGTTGCAAGGTCTCTGTAAAACCCTAAAGTTAAAGTTCTTTTTTATGAATATAAAAATCATTAACTTGTGTTTTAACCGAGTATTAATTTTATTAAACTTTATGTAAAATGAAAATTAAAGTAGAATCTAAGGGTAAATATCCAATGTATTTTGCTATTTTTTGTTTAATAGTAACAGGATATTTAAAGTCAATTCCTGAAGTAACTTCTCAGGGGTTTGATCAAAAAAATTATATTGAAATTAGAGGTTTGGTATTGAGAGGTGAGACTAAGAAACCGTTAGAATATGCTAGTGTATCGGTTAACGAAACCAACATATCTACTATAACAAATATTGAAGGGACTTTTCTGTTAAAAATTCCGAAACAAGAAAGTGGCAAAAGTATTACGATAAATTATTTAGGTTTCATTAACAAAGTAGTTCCTATATCGGAATTCTCGAATAAGATTTATAAAATACGACTTTACGAGTCTGTAGAGAAATTGGATGAAATTAATCTGTTATCAGGAAACCCAAATGAAATTATTAGAAAAGTAGTGGCTAACAGGAGAGTTAATTCATTTGATGATCCTACGATTTTGAAGGCATTTTATAGAGAATCCATTAAAAAAAGAAAATCCTATGCATCGCTATCTGAAGCGGTAATTGAAGTATATAATAAACCGTTCAAAAACGCAGGTAGTGATTATGTGAAACTACACAAGGTCAGAAAAAGCACCAATTACAACAAATTGGATACCCTTGTGATCAAACTGCAAGGAGGGCCTTATAACAATTTAAATATGGATATGATCAAAAATCAAGATCTATTTTTCAATGAAGATATCTTTAACCATTATGAATTTAAATTAGATAAAACAACAACCATTAATGATAGAGTTACTTATATTATTGATTTTAAGCCAAAAGGTTATGTCTCAATACCGTTATTTTATGGCCAGCTTTTTGTTGATTCGAAAACCTACGCATTGAGTAAGGCCTTTTTTAATTTGAATCTTGATGATCAAAAAAGTGCAAGTAAGTATTTTGTTAAGAGAAAGCCCAGTAAAGCAGAGGTGATACCAACGGTTGCAAGTTATAGAGTTGATTATATTATCAATAATGGCAAGTGGTATCATGGATATAGTAGAATTGAACTAGGTTTTAAAGTAAATTGGAAAAAGAGAATATTCAACTCTAACTATTACATAACCATTGAAATGGCTGTAACCGATTGGAAATCGAATTCTGATAATACTAAGTTAAAATCCAAAGAAAAATTAAGTGCTAATATTATATTGAATGATGAAGCTACCGGTTTTTCAAATCCTGAGTTCTGGGGAGAGCACAATGTTATTGAACCGGATAAATCAATAGAAAATGCCATAAAAAAAATAAATCGACAATTTCAAAGCAACGGATAGGAACTTTTAATAAAGTTTTAATATTATTATATTCTTTAATTTGTATTTTCGCCCCGTTTAAACTGAATATTAAATTATTTTAATATTTAATTCGTCGATGTATCTAAAAGTATTCATTTCGGTCGCAATAATGTTTTTTATTTTGTCAAATGCAAAAGCGCAAATTGATAGTAATAAAGAAATTGAGACTGATATTTTTAACTATCAGCCCGACATTGTAAATGAAAATGAACAAATTAGTTTTGAATCTACTAATTCCCTTGAACGAAAGGGGGAGATAATAACCTTATTCGGTACGCTGGAAGAAATTGCTGAAAATCTACCAAAATATGATATAATTAAGAAAAAGAAGAAAAGAGGAATGTCTGATTATAAAAGAAAAGACAAGGACTTGATGGTTAAAAAATATTGGAATGGGCAGGATGTTAGCATTAACAAGATTACTACAGCACTTGAGCTAGGTAGAATAGAAACGAATACAAGAAATATTAGAATAGAATGTCGAGACCATAGCTATGTAGATGGCGATCAAGTGAGATTATATGTTAATGATGTTATCATTAGATCAAGTATTGTATTGCGTGCAGGATATTACGCAATAGATATAGAACTGAAAGAAGGTTTTAATCGCATAGATATTAAAGCACTAAATCAAGGTACCTCCGGTCCGAATACTGCTGAATTTAATGTGTATGATGAAGTAGGTAATTTGCTGGCGTCAAAGGAATGGAATATATTAACAGGATATGTTGCAACCTTAGTGGTTATGAAGAATTAAAAAATAGAATCTCCCCTCAGTTATCGAAGAAGTAGAATAAGTACTACCTGTTCAGGATGATAAAAAAAAGTATAAAAATCATAGTCAAATTAGTTTTTGTAGGCGTCCTTATTTTGGGATTTTTTTTTGCTGCAATATATTATAATGTTTTTGGGCATTTATACTCTGAAAAAGAATTAAAGCAATTTAAAAATGAAACTGCTTCCTTGGTTTTATCTGACAATGGTAAAATTTTAGGTAAATATTTCGCCGAAAATAGAACAAATATAAAATATGATCAATTGCCAAAGCAATTGATCAATGCATTGGTTGCAACTGAAGATGCACGTTATTTTGAACATCAAGGAATTGATTCCAGGAGTTTGTTTCGTGTTTTATTTAAAACGATCCTGTTGAATAATAAAAGTTCAGGAGGCGGTAGCACAATCACCCAACAATTGGCAAAAAACATGTACGGACGTAAGAATCATGGTCCAATGAGCATGCCCATCAATAAGACCAAAGAAATTATATTGGCAAATCGCTTGGAGTCTATCTATAGTAAAGAAGAGATATTAACCCTGTATTTGAATACAATTCCATTTGGAGAAAACGTGTTGGGAATTGAATCTGCCTCAATGCGTTTTTTTAATAAAAGCATAGAAAAGTTAAAAGTAGAGGAAGGAGCCGTTTTGGTTGGGATGCTTAAGGCTAACACTTACTACAATCCGAGATTATATCCGGACCATGCACTACAAAGAAGAAATGTGGTATTAGGTCAAATGGAAAATTATAACTACCTGTCCGAAGAGGAGGCAGATTCTCTCCAAGCACTGCCATTACAATTGGATTATGCCAATCTGGCCTCTGAGGGGGTGGCAAACTACTTCTTGGTACAAGTAGAAAAAGAGGCTAAGGAGATATTAAGAAATATCAATAGAAATAAAGATACTTTGTTTGATTTAAATAAAAGTGGTCTGATGATAGAGACCACCTTGAGTTACGATCTTCAAGAATATGCTTTAATGTCCTATAAGAGTCATTTGTCACGAATGCAGAAACGGATGAATGATCAATATAAGAGTGGATATTTTCGCTCAAGTTTGCAAAAACTGGTCAAAAAAAGATTAGCGGAATTGACATTGACTAAAGACGCGGACATAAAAAAAAATAGAGAAATGTTTTCATGGAATGGTTTTTACATGGACTCTATTAGTATTAGAGATAGTATTATGCACTCTCTTACGACACTCCATGCAGGATTATTGGCATTAGATCCAAGAACAGGAGCGATAAAATCATGGGTTGGGGGAATTGATTTCCGAACGCAACCTTACGATCAAATTTTTGCTCAGCGTCAAACGGCATCTGCATTTAAACCAATTCTATATGCAACTGCCCTGCAAATGGGAGCCTGGCCATGTCAATATTTGGAGAATGACCCATTAGTGTTTACAGATTTTGAAAATTGGCAACCTCAAAATTATGACCATTCCACAGGTGGTAAATATTCAATCGCGGCTTCCTTGGCAAAATCAATGAATATCCCTACAGTAAACTTATTCATGAAAGTACCCTTCTCCCGCTTGGAGAACACTTGGAAGAACTTGGGCTTTAGTCAGCATTTAGTGAGGAAACCTTCTACCGCCTTGGGAACTGCTACGGCAAGTTTGTATGAAATGGCAATTGCTTATGCTAGTTTTGCCAATGGAGGGTATAAAGTGACTCCGCAGATGATTGTAACAATAAAAACATCAAATGGGGAGATACTTTATCGAAATAAATTACTAAAATCTCAAGATAAGGTATTGGATGGGATGACGGCACCATTTTTAAATGCGATACTACAGAAAGCCATAAATGAGGGTACTGGAAAATCAATGAAAAGTGTCTACGGCGTAAATTTGCCGCTCGCCGGGAAAACAGGAACATCACAAGATTATGCCGACGCATGGTTTATTGCCTACAATCCAAAATTGGTCATTGCAACACGAGTAGGTGCATCTTATCCCAGCATACATTTTAGTAATGGGTCAAATGGCTCAGGAAGTAGACTTGCTTTACCTATAGTTGCCAAAACACTGCAAAAAGTTCAGAACAACTCTGATTTGAGAAGATCAATGTTTGAACCGTTTGACGAACTACTTGATGCCTATCAAGATGCTCTTGCATGTGATGATTTTATGGAGGATTCGGATTTCGAAAGGTTCTTCGAAGGAGTCTTTAAAAATGAAAACACTACCTTTGAGAAAGAATCTAAAAAAGCGGAGCGCAAAGCGAAAAAGAAAAATAAGAAATCATTTTTTAAAAGAATATTTGGAAAAAAGGGGTAATGATTCTATCATTGTATATTATTAAAGTTGCTGGATTATGAATATTATAAAATTTTTTTTGGGTTTGATGTTTTTGTCATGTGGCAATTCAGATGCCATAGATGCTCTTAGATTAAATAAGGATGAGCCTATAGTAATTGACGTTATTGATGTTGGAACTAATGGGAATATTGAAGTTTCCAAAGTTGTAAATCTTTCTTCAATAATAAACGAAACTTCAGGCTTGATTAATTTTGATGGAAGACTTATTACTCATAATGATAGTGGCTCAGAGCCTATTTTATATGAAATAAATATAAATTCTGGAGAAATTAACAGGGAAGTGAAAATTTCAAATGTCACTGCTGTAGATATTGAAGATATTGCTCAGGACGAAAACTTTATTTATGTATGCGATATAGGCAATAATTCAAATGATCGAAGTGACCAGACTATATATAAAATTAGTAAAAATGATTATATAAATAAAAGTGAGGTGGTCGCAGAATCAATTTCAATAAATTATAAGGAGCAAACCGATTTTTCAAAATCAAGTAATGCTACTAATTTTGATGCCGAGGCTGTAGTTGTTATGGGAAATGAATTGTTTCTCTTTACCAAAAACTGGGGAGATTTTAAGACCTCGGTGTATAGAATACCAACACAAGCCGGAGCTTATCAAATTGCTGAAGTAGATAGTTATAATATTGAAGGACTTATTACAGGAGCAGACTATAATGAAGTCAATAACACTATTATTATGACAGGTTATAATGGGTTTATTCCTTTTGTTGTGGAACTAAGTGAGTTCACAGACAATAATCCTCTAAACGGGACAATAGAGAAAAGTTCAATTGCACTTACCGGCTCTAGACAAATTGAAGCAATTGCTGTAAACCCAGATGGTTCTTACTATATCTCTGCTGAAGAAAGCCTTGGTTCTCCTGCAGTTTTGTATAAGATGATTTATTAGTTATATATATTGGCTAATAAGGCAATACCTCCAAATAAGAATAAAAAAGACATCCCTATTATAAATAGAATTAACAGTATTAATAAATTTCCCTTAGCCCAGTTTTTCTTATTTAGGTTTGTGTCGTCACTAAATGCCCAAACGAATAACATGATGATTCCAATAAGGGGTAATCCCGAAATAAAAATTGTTATGGCCCAGTCTTTTACGCTAAGCACACTGCTGTTTTCTGATGAAAGATTTTCCATGGTTTAATTATTTAAGTTTAAATTTCATTAATAAGGGTAAATGGTCTGAAGCTTGTTCGAACTCCGATAAAACTTCTCCATCAAGATATTCAATAAAATCGGTATTATAAAATATATAATCTAATCGTTCTACTGGTTTTTCAGAGTCAAAGGTGTTTTCTATGTTATTTCTATCAAAAGCGGCACATCCCGTTTTTGGTAAATCCAGAAGTAGATTGATTGCTGCGTTTTCGTAATTTATATCGCTATTAAAATCTCCGAGCAATATTGTAGGAAACTCTTTGTTATACGATAGAAATATTTGTAAAATGTTTTCAATCTGTTCTTTTCGAGTTTCTTGATGAAAAGCTTCAGTATGGACATTAATAATCACTAAGGTTTTGTTTTTTTGACCTGATCTGGTAATATTAATTTTAACAATTTGCGCTAATCGATCTAAATAAAAAGCATCATAATAAAATGGATTTGTGGTATTTCGCTTTAATTCTAACCGATCCTGAAATGTAATTGCGTATTTGCTCAAAATGGATTGACCTGAAAGAATTCTTCCATAGTGCATGCTAATTGGAAATTCCGGGAATGGTAAATATTTTTTATCCCAATTTACTACCTGACCGACAAAACTATATCCTAATTTAGCGATCTCATTTTGTTGGTTGACATCATAGGATCGTCTGGATGCAAAATCAATTTCCTGGAATGCTATAATATCCGGATCCAATTTTTTAAATAGATCAACCACTATTTCTAAGTTCTCATCAAAAAATATTTTTTCCTTTTTGATTGGTAAATTATTGGTCATTCCACTGAGATAACCAATATTATAAGTAATTATGCTATAAACCGAATCATTTGTAATGTCAGTGGGATAATTATTGGCAAGGATTTTTGAGTATTCATCAATCCTGAAATTCGAAGAACTGGCCCAATAATAAAATGCAATAAATAGGATAAGTATTCCTAAGAAGAGCTTTAATATAATTTTTAAGAGCTTAATCATAAATCAAGATGCTTGCTTAATCAATAGCTTAATAACCTCATTTAATGAAGACTGTTCCTAAGAAACAGATCACATATCCTCATAAAATAAAATGACGTGAAAACATTTTGACGTAAATATAATATAATTTGAGCTATTTTTTTGAGATGTTCTCTTAGTGAGAAGGAAAGTTAATAACCCAAAAACTAGGCTAGAGAAAATTGAACAGTAATGAAAGCATGTCAAACTACTTCATTACGAGATAATGCAATTTTAAACGGAATCTTTGAAAAGCTTAGATCATAACAAACAATAAAAATTTTGTATTTGTTATGATCCAGCCTAATGGTTATTTTATTGATATGTTGTTATTTAATAGCATTTTCCATATATGTCACTAAAGCCTCCAACTCATCATCTGATAGGTCTTTTACAAAACCATCAAGATTTGCTTTCATAATTGCCACTTGTCCAGGATCAGTATCAACAATAGCTCCATCGGTTCCTTTAAGAAAATTTACCATATTCCCATTTTTTTCTTTATAAATGGAAGCGATGTCCTTAACGGAAGGCCCAATTACTTTTGTGTCAAGTTGATGACAAGTAGCACAGGTTTTTTCATTAAATAATTTTTCCCCTAATGCCAGAGCATCGCCACCACCTTCTTTAGCTTTGGCTGGTTTCTCAACACTAGTTTCAATTTCTTTTTGAACTTCCTTTTTTTTGTCATCACCACAGCTGCTTACGAGCAATGCAATAAAGGCAAATAATAATATTATTTTTTTCATGATAGGGTTTTTAATTTGTTATTCTTTTATGCAAATTTATTATAAATTAGTCAGATTTAAGGTCTAGATATAAGATAATTCTTAGAATAATTCTTTTCTGCCAGAAATATAAAAAATCACTAAATTTGCAGTCAATTTAACATTGCCATGATAGATAAATTACGGATAGTAAAACAACGATTTGATGAAGTGTCGGATTTAATTATTCAACCGGATATTATTTCAGACCAAAAGAGATATGTCAGGTTGAACAAAGAATATAAAGATTTAAGTAAACTTGTTCTGAAAGGAGAGGAGTATAAATCAGCTATGTCAAATCGAAAAGAAGCCAAAGAGATAATTGCAGATGGATCAGATGTTGAAATGGTAGAAATGGCCAGAATGGAATTAGAAGAAGCCAATGAGAAAATTCAGAAATTGGAAGAAGAATTGAAAATTATGTTGATTCCGAAAGATCCCGAAGACGGTAAAAATGTAATCGTGGAAATACGTGCAGGGACGGGAGGGGATGAAGCAAGTATTTTTGCAGGAGATTTGTATAGGATGTATACCAAATTTGCCAGTGAAAAAGGTTGGAAAACGGAGTTGGAAGATTTGAGTGAAGGCACGTCAGGTGGCTTTAAAGAAATAATTTTCAGCATTTCGGGAGATGATGTTTACGGGACTTTGAAATTTGAATCAGGTGTACATCGGGTACAACGTGTTCCTCAAACAGAAACTCAGGGAAGAGTGCATACGTCGGCTGCAACTGTAATGGTTTTACCCGAAGCCGAAGAGTTTGATATTGATCTAAAGATGAGTGATGTCCGAATCGACTATTTTTGCGCTTCTGGCCCTGGTGGTCAGTCAGTTAACACTACTTATTCCGCTGTTCGTTTAACGCATCTACCGTCGGGAATTGTTGCTCAATGTCAAGATCAAAAGTCTCAGCATAAAAATAAGGATAAAGCTTTTAAGGTGTTAAGGACGCGTCTATATGAACAGGAGCTTCAAAAGAAACTGGATGAAGATTCAGCCAAAAGGCTGACCATGGTTTCTAGTGGAGACAGATCGGCAAAAATTAGAACTTATAATTATCCACAGGGAAGAGTAACTGAGCATCGGATAGGATTGACCTTATATGATCTTAGTAATATTATAAACGGGAATATAAGTAAGATTGTGGAAGAACTGCAGTTGGCAGAAAATGCTGAAAAACTGAAAGCTACAGGAGATGATTTTTGAGGTAGATCATACTGATTGAATCATTATCTGGTAATGCAAAAAAAATCCTGAGGTTTTCCTCAGGATTTTTTTATAAGCAAGAAATTGATTTTTATTTTATTTTATCTACAATAGCTTTGAAAGCCTCCGGGTTGTTCATGGCTAAATCTGCAAGAACCTTTCTGTTTAGTTCTATATTATTAGCTTTTAATTTACCCATAAATTGCGAATAAGATAGGCCGTGTTCACGTGCGCCTGCGTTAATACGCTGAATCCATAAGCCACGGAAATTCCTTTTATTGTTTTTTCTATCTCGATATGCATATAACATTGCTTTGTCAACTGCGTTCTTAGCAACTGTATACACATTTTTACGTCTTCCAAAGTAACCTTTGGCCTGTTTTAATATTTTTTTTCTTCGAGCTCTCTTAGCTACTGAATTTACTGATCTTGGCATTTTTTTAAATTTTTTGAGTTAGGCAGACCCTTCTGATCGGAATCGTTTTTATTGGCACTAACACATGGTTAATAATTATTTACCTATAAACTATCTAAGTTTATTTTAACGTTAATTGTTGTTTGATATTTGCTACATCCGCTTTGTGTACTAAACCGGAATGAGTAAGTCTCAATTTACGTTTCTTGCTTTTTTTAGTCAAAATATGACTCTTAAAAGCGTGCTTTCTTTTCAATTTACCGGTACCCGTTACTTTAAAACGTTTTTTAGCACTGGATTTTGTCTTCATTTTAGGCATCTTCTTCCTATTTATAATTACTTGCTTAATATTTTTATCTGTCTAATAATGTTTAATTATTACTTCTTTTTCTTTGAAGCAATGAACATTATCATTCGTTTTCCTTCCAATTTCGGCATTTGCTCTACCGTTCCGTAGTCTTCCAATTCTTGTGCCAATCTCAATAATAAGATTTGGCCTTTATCTTTAAAGATTATTGACCTTCCTTTAAAGAAAACATACGCTTTTAATTTGGCTCCTCCTTCTAAAAACTTAATGGCATGCTTCTTTTTAAATTCAAAATCATGCTCATCTGTATTCGGTCCAAAACGAATTTCTTTTATAATAACCTTAGTAGCTTTCGCTTTTAAAGCTTTCTCACGTTTTTTTTGTTCGTAAAGAAACTTTTTATAATCAATTATTTTACAAACAGGAGGTGAAGCTTTAGGCGAAATTTCCACCAAATCTAATTCAAACTCTTCTGCAAGTTCAAGTGCTCTTCGTGTTTGATAAACTCCTACTTCTACGTTATCTCCCACCAAACGAACTTCGTGAGCGTCTATTTTGCCATTAATCTTGTGGAGATCTTCTCTTATTCTTCTCCAAGGCTTTCTAGGCCCCTTTCTACGTATTGCTATAGCTGTAAAATTTAATTCCTATTCGGATTGGTTAAACTAATATTGTTTTAATGTTTTATCTATTTCCTTTTGAATGATCTTAGAAAACTCTTCAACTGTAAATGATCCCAGATCTCCTTCTCCATGTTTTCTAACCGAAACCGTGCCTTGTTTCTCCTCAGTTTCACCTATAATTAACATGTATGGAATCTTGTTAATCTCAGCATCTCTGATCTTTCTTCCAACTTTTTCATTACGGTTGTCAACGAGGGCGCGAATTTCGTAATTTTCTACCAAATTTAAAACTTTTTTTGTATATATTTCATATTTCTCACTGATTGGTAGTAAAATAGCCTGTTCTGGTGTAAGCCAGAGCGGAAAATTACCGCCACTATGCTCAATTAACAGGGCAATAAACCGCTCCATTGAACCAAATGGTGCACGATGGATCATAACCGGTCTGTGTAACTTGTTATCGGAGCCTTTATATTGTAAGTCAAATCGTTCAGGTAAGTTATAGTCAACCTGGATTGTTCCCAGTTGCCAGTTCCTGCCTAATGCATCCTTGATCATAAAGTCCAATTTGGGTCCATAAAAGGCTGCTTCACCATATTTAATTACAGTTTCTAATCCTTTCTCTTTCGTTGCTTGAATAATTGCATTTTCCGCCTTTTCCCAATTCTCATCGCTACCAATATATTTTTCCTTATTATTTTGGTCCCGTAAGGAAATTTGCATTGTATAATTGTCAAAACCTAAAGAATTAAAAACATATAGAACCAGATCAATTACTGATTTGAACTCTTCGTTCAATTGATCCGGTGTGCAAAATATGTGAGCGTCATCTTGAGTAAAACCTCTCACACGTGTTAACCCGTGTAATTCACCACTTTGTTCATATCTATAGACCGTTCCAAATTCGGCAAATCTTTTAGGTAGATCTTTATAAGAATATGGTTTGGCATTATAGATCTCGCAGTGATGAGGGCAATTCATTGGTTTTAATAAAAACTCTTCATTTTCCTTTGGGGTACGAATAGGTTGAAAGCTGTCTTCTCCATATTTTGCGTAATGCCCGGAGGTTACATACAACTCCTTTTGACCAATATGAGGAGTCATAACCATTTCATAACCGGCTTTTTTCTGGGCTTTTTTGAGAAACTGTTCCAACCTTTCTCTTAAGGCAGCTCCCTTAGGCAACCACAAAGGCAGCCCTTGTCCAACTTTTTGCGAAAAAGTAAAAAGTTCTAATTCCTTGCCAAGTTTCCTGTGATCTCTTTTTTTTGCTTCCTCTATTAGCTCTAAATACTCTTTGAGTTCTTTCTGTTTTGGGAACGAAATACCATAAACCCGAGTGAGCTGATTATTATTTTCATCACCCCGCCAATAGGCACCTGCAACACTCATTATTTTTATGGCCTTGATTATACCGGTATTTGGAATATGTCCACCACGACATAGATCAGTAAAATCACTGTGGTCACAAAAAGTAATGTCGCCGTCTTCCAAGTTTTCAATGAGTTCCACTTTATACTCATTATTGTTTTCCTTGTAATAGGCTAAGGCGTCTTTTTTAGAAACATTACGCATATTGAATTCGAATTTTGACCTTGCAAATTCAAGCATTTTATCTTCAATTTTCTTGAAATCATTTTCTGAAATCGATTGATCGCCAAAATCTACATCATAATAGAACCCATTTTCAATTGCCGGACCAATGGTTAACTTTGCCTTAGGATAGAAATGCAATATTGTTTGTGCCAGTAAATGTGCTGATGAATGCCAAAAAGCAGTTTTACCTTCATCATTTTTCCAGGTATACAAAATAAGCGCACCATCATTAGTTAGCGGTGTCTTGGTTTCTATAACCTGACCGTTAAATTTTGCGGATATCACATTCCGGGCGAACCCTTCGCTTATGCTATTTGCTACGTCCATTGCTGTGCTGTTCTTTGCGAAGCTTTTAATGGTTCCGTCAGGTAAAGTAATGTTAATCATATCTTATATTAATAAAGTGGCAAAGATACATATCACAATTTAATAATGATGTTTAACTGTCTGAAAAAAATTATTTTATGCCCGACTTAAGATTTAATTTTTTGGATATATAATAAGGTATAACATTTTAATTTTGGCAGATTCCTAAATGCTAAATTTATATTAAAATTAGATTTTTTATTATTGGAATATTCACACAATCAGATTGTTGTATTTCAAATATTAAAATATATAAAAAAAGAAGAATAAAAATTAGGATTGTATTTATTATTGGTTGTATTTTTGCAGCCGCTTAGAGAAAGATATATTTTTAATAAGCGAGTGAGTGAAAGACGACTCTTTGATATAGAATAATGTTTATAGAAATAGTTATATTATTATTTTTTTAATATAAAAAAGGGTTGTAATTTTGCACGCGCTTTTGGGGGGAGATTGGATATGAGGTTGAAAGTAGGAGCGTATGATTATTGGTTAATAGGCTGATAATTGTTTTAGAATAGAGAAGTTCATTGAAAACATTGAAAGATTGACAGCGTAAAATAGAGTAAAGCACTTGTTTGGATTTTTTTTTAGATCTAACCGAGAAATTTTTTTGAGACCTTCGTCGGAAAAACATAGTTTATACGATGGAGAGTTTGATCCTGGCTCAGGATGAACGCTAGCGGCAGGCTTAACACATGCAAGTCGAGGGGTAACAGGTTTTAGTTTACTAGAATGCTGACGACCGGCGCACGGGTGAGT
>Ga0164313_10000526_pt1 | contig 31132 bp, 23 predicted proteins | sample GuaBasSedimGuay4_FD_113735 | JGI IMG/M metagenome (GOLD analysis project Ga0164313, IMG submission 113735) | Subseafloor sediment microbial communities from Guaymas Basin, Gulf of California, Mexico - Guay4, Core 4569-4, 0-3 cm | ecosystem: Environmental > Aquatic > Marine > Hydrothermal vents... | reverse complement strand
TGCTCGTCATGGAAGTGTTCGTCATCGACCTGCGACCTCGGATCGTTCACGCCTGGACCTCCGTTGTAGTCTTGCAGGGCCGAGCGGCACCGACCGCCGTGTAGCCCTCCATATGGGGGTGTACCAACATACCGCTGGTACGGGTACGGGTGACGAGTAACTCCTCGGCCCTCGCGCGCGCCGCAGCGGCATCTTCGGCCCTCAGCACGATCGTCCACAGCACGGCCTGCAGGAATTCGTATCCGCTGCCGGGCCAGTGCCCGACCGGGAGGCGGGAAACGCCGTCCTCAAGATCATACGCAATGAAGCTCACGGCGAAAGCGCCGGCTTCGCTCGGCGGCGCCATCCACCCGGCCAGCAGGTCCTCGAGTTTGCCGGACTCGCGCGCCGCGACCAGGTCTGGCCGGTCTGTATCGACGATTTCGCGCAGCCAGGGCGAGGGCCAGTCGCCGTTACCCTTGATCGCTGCGAATGCGCCGTCGGCCGACACGAAGCTCGCAAAACGGTGCTTGTTCGGGTTGAACCAGTGCTGGTGCGAGGCGATGGCCGCGCTCCATTCGGCAGCGGATGCGTCCTCTACGCCGGCGATGCATACGAGCTGGTCGCGCATCAGGTCCAGGACCTCGTCACCCAAACCCAGCGTGGTCTGCAGGGCGCGCCGCGCGGTCATCGCAACCAGATCGACCGAACGTCCACGCACCAGGAAGCTCAGGTCACTCATACCGACTCCACCTTCGACAGACGGCTGAACTGTTGGATCATCGCCAGGCCAGGACCAGGGCGGGTGGCAATGTCGCCGGCCATGGCCGCGGCGCGGCGCTGCACACTCCAGGCACCCTCGATGTCCTCGGGCACCTGCCACAGCCATGCCGCCCGCTCGGGGTGCGGCATGAAGGCCAGGACCTGGCCATCGAGGCCGTGCATGCCGGCCAGCGCACCGGCCGAACCGTTGGGCAGGAAGGGATACTCCGTTGCTTCGTCACCGTCGGGCGTGCAGTAGTAGAGAGTGCGATTCTCGCGCTCATCGAGGTGCGCGAGCAAGCGCTCATCACGCGTGTGGAAGCGACCCTCGGCGTGGCCGATGACAATCGGGAATGGCTCTTCGAGTTCGTGTGTGAAGAAACAGTTGGCCCTGCTCCCCGCCCGCACATGCACCCAGGCCGAGATATAGCCCTCGCGGCCGACCGTCTTGTTGCGTGCCATCGCAACGTCGACACGACCCGGTTCCTTGCCTGGCACCAGTCCGCTCTCGACCAGGATCTGCGCGCCGTTGCAGATGCCGAGCACGGGCTTGCCCGACTCGACTTCCCTGGCCAGCGCCTCCATCAGCGGTGACTTCGACGCAATCACGCCGGCGCGAACGCGGTCCTGATAACTGAAGCCGCCGGGAATGACGAAGCCGGCGCATTTTGCCAGCTCCGTCGCGGCTTCGTTCCAGCGAATGAGCTTGCCCTCACAGCCGGCGAAGTCGAGCACGCGCAGCGTCTCGTCTTCACAGTTCAGGCCAGGGAACTGCAGCACCCCGATCTTCACGCGACTCATGCTTCCTCCCGGGAGAGCATCCTGGGCATCGTGGCCTCACGGGCCTCGGCCAGATCTTCCAGAGCGATGGTGGCCGGGCCCTGCGCCAGACCGGCCACGGTAATGGTCGGCGTCTCGGCGACCGAGCCCACACGCAGGCATCGTACACCCTGAGCGCGCGCGGCGGCCTCGAAGGCCTCGCGATGCTCGTCTGAGACCTCGACCAGGAATCCGCCGCCCTCGCCGAAGCAGGCCGCGAAGTCGCCGCCCTCGGCCACGAGATCGGTCAGGTCCAGGTTCACACCGTTGCGCAGGCGACCCTCGGCACCCAGTGCCATCTCGGTCACCGCCATCAGCAGGCCACCCTCGCCGATGTCGTGCACGGCCTCGGCCCAGCCGCCGTGGTGTGCCTGAAGCACGGTGCGCAGCTCGGACTTGAGCTGATCGTAGTCGACGGCCGGAACCGCGGAGCGCCAGGCTGGATCGATCACGTGCGCCAGCACGCTGCCACCGAGCGCGGGGTCGAAGGAGCCCAGCCTGTAGACGGGATTGCCGGCGCGCGTGAGGGCCATGCTCCTGCTGCGCGCCACGTCGGCCACGATCCCCATGCCACAGACGATCGGCGAAGGCGCGATGGCGCGGCCGGTGGAGCTCTGGTTGTAGAAACTCACGTTGCCGCTGATCACCGGCAGCGGGTCGCCGTCGGCATCGAGGCGTCCGATGGCGCGGCAGGCATCGCCGATGCCGCGTACGCCTTCCTCGAAGTCCCAGAAGACTTCGGGCTGCTCGGGGTTGCCGTAGTTCAGGCAATCGGTGATGGCCGAGGCCACCGCACCCACGCAGGCCAGGTTGCGCACCGACTCCACCACCGCGCTCACGCCGCCCATGTAGGGGTCGATGCGTGCGATGCGAGGGTTGCCGTCGACGGTCAGGGCCAGGCCGGCCGCCGATCCGGGCACCGGCATCACAAGGCCGGCGTCGGCTGCGCCCGGTTTGATCGCGGTGCGGGCCTGGACTTCGGCGTCGTAGTGGTTGAAGAGCTCGCGCCGGTTACACAGGTGCTCGCTGCCGGCGAGTTCGAGCAGGGTGGCGGCGACTTCGCGGCCCCCGAGCGGCAGATCATCTCTACTCGGCGCGGCGGTCCGCGCCTGCTTGGGCCGATCGTAGCGAACGCCCTCGGTGATCAACTCGACCGGCACATCGACGAGCATCTCGGCGCCCCGCTTGAGCCGGTACATACGCGGCTCGCCTTTTTCCGGCTTGAGCACGGTGCCGATCACACGCGCGCCGGCGCCCTCGTACATCGCGCCCAGCTCATATGTCTCATTGTAGATCTTCAGGATGTCCTGGCTGACGCGGCTGGGCACGGCCCAGGCGAAACGTTCCTGCGTCTCGCTGCAGGCAGCGACGCGGTCGGGCAGGTCGTCTGTGGCCAGACTCGCCAGTTCGAGGTCCAGCTCGATGCCGAAGCCGCCGGCGTCGGCCATCTCGCTACTCACACAGGCGATACCACCGGCGCCGAGATCCTTGAAGCCGACGGCGATTTTCTTCTCGCGGCAGTACTCCAGCGCAGCGCGGTTGGCGACCACGAGCATGCGCTTGAGGAACGGATCGGCGACTTGCACGGAGCCCTTGTTGTCGAGCGCGGCCGCGTGGTCGAGGTCGGCCGAGGCAAAGGCCGCCCCGCCCATGCCACTCCAGTCGGTCGGCTTGCCTACGAGGATCAGGTCGTAGGGCTCATCCAGGGCCTCTTCGGGCACCCGGCTGCGCACGATCTGGTCCTCGCGTACCACACCGACGGCGACCACGTTGACCAGGCAGTTGTCGTCGTAGCAGGAATCGAAGACCACGTCGCCGCCGAGATTCGGCACGCCGAGTGCGTTGCCGTACATCGCAATGCCCTCTGTGACCTCGCGTGCAATTTCCAGTGAGCGCTCGCCGTTCTCGCCTGCGGGATTACCGAAGCGCAGTGGATCGAGCACGCCAATCACCTCGGCGCCCATGCAATACACGTCGCGCACCACGCCGCCGATCCCGGTCGCCGCACCCTCGACCGGCATCACCTGCGAGGGGTGGTTGTGACTTTCGTGGGCCACGGCGATAGCCCACTTCTTCCCGTCGACCTCGGCAAAGCGGATGATCCCGGCGTCTTCACCCGGGCCCAGGATCACGTTGCCGGCTTCCGTGGGCAGGTGCTCCTTGAGCACGCGACGGCTACTCTTGTAGGAGCAGTGCTCGCTCCACATGGTGTCAAAGAGCGTGAGTTCGGTGTCGGTCGGGTCACGACCGATCATCTCGGCGACCTTGCGGGCTTCGTCGAGGGTCATGGTGAGCGAGAGCTCACCCAACGCCTCGCGCAGCCCATCGTCATCGAGGCGGTGGACAGGGACGATCAAGATACGCTCCCGGTTCGGACGCTCAGCGCCCGTTCAGCCAGAGGGGTTCTGCTTGAGAACCCGTTCGAAGATTTCGTCGACGTGCGCGAGGTGCCGCTCACGGTCAAAGCAGGCGTCCAGCTCGTTGGCGTCGAGATGGCTGGTCAGCTCGGTGTCGCGCCGGGCCAGCTCGGCGAAGGGCGTGTCCTCTTCCCAGCTCTTCATCGCTACCTGCTGCACGATGCGGTAGCCGTCCTCGCGCGTGAGTCCCTTGCGGGCCAGCGCGAGCAGCACTGCGCCGCTGTGGTAGAGACCGCCCGTGCTCTCGAGCGTTTCTTCCATGCGCTCGGGGAAGACCCTCAACCCGTCGATCAGCGTGAAGGTCTTGCGCAGCATGTAGTGCAGTAGCGTGGTCGAGTCGGGAAGGATGACCCTCTCGACCGAAGAGTGGCTGATGTCGCGTTCGTGCCACAGCGCGATGTTCTCGAGCGCGGCCATATGGTTGCTGCGCAGCAGCCGGGCCATGCCGGTAAGGCGCTCACAGATGATCGGGTTCCGCTTGTGGGGCATGGCCGAGCTGCCCTTCTGGCCCTTGCCAAACGGTTCCTCGGCCTCGCGCACCTCGGTGCGCTGCAGGTGGCGGATCTCCACGGCCAGCGTCTCCAGCGTGGCTCCGCAGAGCGCGATCGCTCCGGTGAATTCGGCGTGACGGTCACGCTGGACTACCTGCGTGCTGACCGGCGAGACACCCACACCCAGGCGCTGGCAGACCTTGGCCTCCACGGCCGGCGCGATGTGCGCGAAAGTGCCGACCGGGCCTGAAATCTGGCCAACGGCGACGGCGTCGATCGCGTCGATCAGACGCCGTCGGTCGCGCTTCAGCTGATCGACCCACACCAGGACCTTCAGGCCGAAGGTCGTGGGCTCGGCGTGCACACCATGACTGCGGCCGATCATCACCGTGTGGCGGTGCTCCTCGGCACGCCGCGTGAGCACCTCGATCACCTTGTCCAGGGCCTCGAGCAGCAGCTCGCCGGAGCGCTTGCACTGCACGGCCAGGGTGGTGTCGAGCAGGTCGCTGCTGGTCATGCCGAGATGGACCCAGCGGCTGTCCGGGCCAATGTACTCGGCCATGTTGGTGAGGAAGGCGATGACGTCGTGGTTGGTGACTTCCTCGATCTCGAGCACGCGCGCGGGATCGAAGTCAGCCTTCTCGCGGATCGTCTTCGCGGCTTCGGCGGGGATCTCGCCGAGCTCTGCAAGTGCTTCGCAGGCAGCGACTTCCACGTCGCGCCAGATTTCGAAGCGACTCTCGTCGGCCCACAGCGAGGCCATTTCCGGTGTCTGGTAGCGCTCAATCATGAGACGGGCAAAGTAGCATGGGCAAGGGGGCCGCGCCAGCGCCGCAGGCGCTCAGGAAGAGCTACTGATCGCCGCCATGAAGAGGGCCAGCAGCGGGAAGAGGAAGCCCACCAGCACCAGCCACTTTCCCCTGCCCGCCAGTCCGGTGCGGCCACGCAGAACCAGGATCCCGCTGATCGCCATGAAGATCAGTAACAGCGCATAGAGGTCGGCGAACCAGGTCCACGCACCCTTGAGGTGATTGAGGTGCAGGCGGTTGAGCGCATGCAGGAGCGGTCGGGACTCCAGGCGGATGCTGGTGGCCCGACCGGCCGCAGGTTCGGCCTCGATCTTCCACCCGTCATAGATGACGAGCAGCTGCCCGGGTGCGGGCAGAAACGCATCGACCGGCTCGGGCAGGCCGAGCCGGTCGGTGAGGATTCGCGCGCTGGCCACCCGGTCGGTGACCACGAAGGGTTCGAAGCTGAACTCTTCGCGCACCGTCCTGTAGTTCGGGTTGAAGTCGCCAACGTGGTTCACGGCAACGCCGCTGATCGCGTAGACCAGCGTGAGCCCGACCAGCAAGTAGCCGATGTCCCGGTGCAGGACGTTGTTGACGCGGCGCCAGCCCATCGGAAATCGATCAGCCCTCGTCGATCACCGCGCCGACACCGGCGATCTGGTAGATGACGCCAGCCTCGGTGGCGGCCTCATGCTGGCAGCCCTTCTCACCCTTCTCACCCTTCTCACACTTGGCCTTGTGTACGGCCGTGGCCTGCTCCGCCGTGATCTCGATCTTCGTGAAGACGCCTTCGGCGGTGGCGGTGCTACCCACGGCATCGGCCGGGAAAACCATCACGCCATCCTCGACCTTGATACGCATGGACTGGAAGTCCTCGTCGCCGGCGATCTCCAGCCAGCAGCCGCGGTGCGCACAGACACCGGTGATCCGGCCCTCGATCTTGACCGTCTTGCCGACATAGTCGTCGGGCGAGGCAAGTAAAGTGGAGACCTTCACGGTCTCGGCGTCGGACAGATCCTCACCAAAATCGGCCGCGAGGGCCGGCGTTGCGATGAGAAGGGCGATGAGCAGGGCAAATACGGGACGCATGGGCAGACCTCCGCAGGGGTTCCGGGAACGATGCCGGCCAGTCTAAGCCCGCAAGCAACCGTTGGATGTACTAAAACTCGTGACCTGGGACCCCTCATTCCGAGAGATCGAGCCGAAACCAGGTGTCGGGACGATTGAGTTCGGCCGCCAGCGGCCATGTCGCATCGGCGAACGCCGACTGTTCGGCGAAGCGCAGGGCATGAGCGATGAGCGGAGTCGTGGTCGGATTGAATTCGAGCAGCGAGAAGGAAATACGCACCTCGAGGTTGTCCTGGCGATCGATCGGCGACGCGCTGGCCTCGAAGCCGGACAACTGGATGTCGCACTCCAGGGCCTCGGTCGACCCACTGGCCACGCAACGGCTGGGCGCAATCCGGAACCACCAGCTGTCCTTGCTGAACTGGGCCGGGAATCGCCCGGACACATCGAGCAGGATCTCCGGATGGATGCGTCGCGGCACGTTTCCACCCAGTCCGATGAAAGCAAAATCCAGGCTGTCCGGCCCACGCTGGCGCAGCACGGTGATGATGCGGCCGTCCGGCAACAGGACTGTCGAGGTGTCTGGATCGGTCCATTCCCTTGCCTCGATCAATCCGTCGACGCGGATCCTGCTCGCGATCTTCGGCCCGCGCGTCCCCTCGATCTGGCTGGAAGTCACCGATGCCGGCGGCGGTGCCTGCGGCGTACACGAGAGCAGTGCACAGGGAATCAGGATCAACAGGAATCGTCGCTTCACACTGTAGTCCTAGTTGCCTGAGGATTTACGCGCGCGCGGATCCTCTTCGAGCGTGAGCTGCGTGTCGAGCACACTCCCCTGGCGCCACACGGCCAAACTGAGCGTGAGGCCCACGCGGGCCTCGAAGAGCGAACGTGCACGCGCGCGGTCATCGACGAGCGCTCTGGAGTTGACGTGGGTAATCACGTCGCCCACGACCAGCCCGGCCCTGGATGCCGGGCTGTCAGCCTGTACCGATTGCACGACCCAGCCGGTGGGCACCTCCGCACCAAGCCCGTAGCTGACGCGCATCTGGTCGTTCAGGAAACGCCCGGTCAGTCCCGTCGTGAAGGGTCGCACGCGGCCGAACTCGAGGATCTCCTCCATCACCCAGCGGCCGCGGTTGATCGGGATCGCAAAGCCCAACCCGGTGCGCGCGCCTTCGCGATCCGTGATAACCGTGGTGTTGATCCCCACCACCTCACCCCGGCTATCCACGAGCGGACCACCGCTGTTGCCAGGATTGATCGTGGCGTCGGTCTGGATCATGTCCCTGTAGAGCGTATTCTCGCCCGTCGGCAACACACTGCGGTTGACGGCGCTGATCACGCCGACGGTGACCGTGGGCTGCGCGTCTTCGAGCAGGTCGCTGAAAGGCGACCCGATGGCGATTGCCCATTCGCCGGGCACGACACGGTCGCTGTCACCGAGCGGTGCGACAGGCAGCCCGCTCACCTCGCCGGCGATCTTGATCACCGCCAGATCGTACTCGGGGCTGGCCCCGACCAGCTCAGCGTTGAAGGTCTGACCATCGCGCATGGTAATCTGCAGGTCATCTGCCCCGGCCACGACATGGTTTGATGTGAGCACGAAGCCCCGTGCATCGACCAGGATACCGCTGCCCAGACCGGCCACCGCGCGCATCGACTGTCTCGGCTCGCGCCCGCTGAACATATCGGTCGGGTGCACGGGCATGGCCTCGCGCCGCACGCTATTCACGCTCACGACCGCGGGACTCACCCGCCGGATGGCGCTGACGATCGCATTCTCGCGATCGGCCCGCAGATCGTCCTGGTAGATCGGAGCCGGGTCCCGGCGAGCCGGCGTGGCAGTCTCGATTGCCATTACCGGTGACTCGTCCGCCTGGCTTGCCCACTCCGGCACGCGATCATTCAGGGCCCATACCAGCAGAATGGCCAGGCCGAAGGCAAGGCCGATGAGGGCGCCGACCCAGAGTGGCATGACGCGGGACGATGTCATCCTGACCTCCTCGTTGCGCGATGCGTCGTGCCTAGTTCTGGGCACGACGCCATTGGTCCAGGCGTTCCATTCGAACACTCTCCGAAAGCGGATGTTCCGCCAGCTCACGCAGCAGCGCGAGGCTGATCGCCGCCCCGTCCGTGCCCATGCGCGCGACTTCTGCCATATGCCCCACCGTGCGCAGCGAACCGGCGATGACGCCGGACTTCAGGTCGAACTGGTCGAGCATGGTCATGATCGAACTGACCAGCATGAGGCCGTCGCCGCCGGCATCATCCATGGTCTGGATCTGCGGCGAGACCAGACTGGCGCCGGCCTTGGCGGCCAGCAGGGCCTGCGGCACCGAGAAGCAGAGCGAAGCGTCGACAGCAATGCGCTGCTCGGAGAGTGCCGCAATCGCCGGGATGCCCGCGGGTACACAAGGCACGCGCACCAGCACCCGTTCGTGCAGCGCGGCCAAGGTGATCGCTTCCTCGATGATCTCGTCGGTTGCTGAAGCCGTGACCTCGACTGCGACCGGTCCGGGCACCAGCTCGATCAGCTCGAGGATCAGCTCCGTCGATTCCTGACCACTGCGCGCGAGCAACCCGGGGTCGGTGAAGACGCCATCGACGATGCGCCAGGCCATGGCCTCGCGCACCTCGTCCGGACTGGCCGTCTCGAGATAAATCTGCATCGGGTGTCGACCCGTCCGTTGCATCAGCTCTCCTGGCCCGCGTCCGCGGGTTGGTCGTAGATGACCTCTTCGAGGCAGAGGCCGTGCGGCGGTGCTGTGGCCCCGGCCTGGCGCCGGTCTCTTGCCTCGATCAGCTCAGTGAAGGTATTGACGCCCCGGCGTCCGCGCCCCACCTCCAGCAATGTTCCCACAACGATGCGCACCATGGAATGCAGGAAGCGGTCGGCCTGGATTTCCAGGTAACCGGTCTCACCGTCAAAGACCAGCTCGGCCCGCTGGATCCGGCAGAGCGTCTTGCCCGGCTCCAGCGATGCCGTCCGGCACAGACTCGTGCAGTCGTGGTCGCCGACCAGTGGCACGAGCGCCGCGCGCATCGCCTCCAGATCGGGATGTGCAGTCAGTAGCAGATGGTTGCGCCTGAGAAACGGGTCACGGCTGGTACAGAACCGGTAGCGGTAGCGCCGCGCACGCGCGGAGAAACGGGCGTGAAATCCGGGCTGCGCGACTGCGACCTCCCGGATCGCCACATCTGGCGGCATCATACGCGGCAGGGCGCGTTTCACACGGGCCACCAGACCGGCGCTGGCGACGCAAAGCGAGGACACCTGGCCGCTGGCGTGCACGCCGGCATCGGTCCGCCCGGCGCCGGGCGGGATCGAGTCGAGCGGCACCAGACGCTCAAGGGCGCGAATAATCTCGCCCTGCACGGTCCGCAGCCCGCCGGGCTGGACCTGCCATCCGTGGAAGTCGGTCCCGTCATAGGCCAGCGTGAGGCGCAGGACGGTGCCGCCGGACTCCGGGCTCAGGCCCGAGGATGTGCTCTGCTCGTTCACGCACTTGAAGCTAGCAGCCGGCCGCGCCCCGGACCACCGCCGGCCGCTTGTCGTGGCCGACACTCGGGGATAGTCTCGCGCCATCGGGCGCGAGCCCTGTTCCAGGAGGTTGCCGTGCCGAGATCCCGCGATCGATCCACTCTTCACCGCCTGCTCTGCAGCCGTCTGCTCTGCAGCGGCCTGCTATACGGCGGCCTGCTCTGCGGCCTGCTCCTGTCGGCTTGCTCGGTTCCGGACACCGGATCGGAGCTGCTGCTGATCCGCCAGGCCGAGGACTCCCGCCAGATCGGGCAAAGCCCGTTGCTGCAGGACCTGCAGGACGGCACCAGCCCGGTGCGCGCCGCCGCGGCACGGGCACTCGGCCGCATCGGCGACCCGACGGCCCTCGACCCGCTGCTACTGGCTCTGCCGGACGAAGGCACGCCCGAGGTGCGCAAGGAGATCATCTTCGCGCTCGGCATCCTGCACCATCCCGACGCCGTGCCCGCCCTGCTCGAGGCCCTCGACAGCGAACAGGTCGCGGACATCTCGGCCGAGATCGCCATCGCCCTCGGCCGGCTCGAAGACCCCGCCGCACTGGACGCCCTGCATGGGCTGCTGGGCAGTTCGTGGGGGCTGATCCGCGAGCGGGCCGTCGAAGCCATGGCCCTGATCGCCGATGCCCAGAGCGTGCAGCCACTGGTCACCGCGCTCGACGATCCCGATCCCGGGGTCGCCTGGCGAGCGGCGTGGGCATTGGAAAAGATCCCCGGCGAGGAACAGGTCCCCGGGCTGGTCAATGCCTGCGACTCCTCCATGCCGGAGTTGAAACATGCAGCCGTGCGCAGCCTGGGCAGGCTGGGCGCCAGCGGCGGCATCGAGAGGATCGTCGAACTCGCGCGTACGCCGCACGACGACACGGTGCTCGACCTGCGCATCGCCAACGCGCTGGGACGCATCGGCGAGGATCGCCCCGCGGTGCGCCAGGTGATCTCCGGCCTGCTAGCGTCCGACTCCTTCCATGTGCGGGTGGCCGCGCTGCAGGCGATCGGGCGCGCGCGCTGGCGGCATCACCTGCCCGAGGCTCTCGACCAACGCGGTGATCCGGTCATTGGCGTGCGCGCAGCGGCCTTTGATGCCGTGGCCGACTGTCTGGAGGGACGCGGCCTGGAAGTCCTGCTGCCCGGCCTGCAGGACGATTCACCGATCGTTGCCGCAACATGCCTGGCACGGCTGGGCGAGAGCACCGATCCCGCACACCTGGAAATCGTGCTGGCCGAATTGATGGGCGACGGTGATCGGGCCCGCCGCCTCGGCGCTGCCAGCGGGCTCGAGGCCGCGGGCGACCGTGTGGACCTGGAGACGCTGCTCGGCCTGCTCAAGGATCGCGACCTTTTTGTGGCAACCGTGACTGCATCCGTGCTCGGACAGCGCGGCGACCCGACTGCTCTGGTGCCCCTGATGGCAGCGCTGGACCGCAGTGGACCAGCCGCGACCGACCTGCGCATCGAGGCCGCAACGGCGCTCGGCGAACTTGGCGATGACCGGGCCATCCCGATCCTGCGCAGCGCGCTGGCCCAGGGCGACGACGTCCGGCTACGCCTGGCAGCGCGCTCGGCCCTCAACGCCATCCTGCCCGAAGAAGTCGCGATCGAACTCCCGGGCGAAGACGAGATCATCGCCGATGTGCGGCCGGTCCAGCGATCACTGCTGCAGCCCGACCTGGTCACCGCATCGACCGCAACGCGCATGACGCTGCACACCGACCGCGGGCAGATCGTCATCGAGTTGCTGGGCCAGGATGCGCCGCAGATGGTGGAGAGTTTCGCCGCGCTGGCCGAGGGCGGCTTCTTCGACGGGCTGACCTTCCACCGCGTGGTCGGCGACTTCGTGATCCAGGGCGGCGATCCCAGCGGCACCGGCTGGGGTGATGCCGGCTACACGCTGCGCAGTGAGTGGAACCCACGTCGTTTCGAACGTGGCAGCGTGGGCATCGCGCACTCGGGCAAGGACACGGGCGGCTGCCAGCTCTTCATCGCCCATTCGCCGCAACCGCACCTCGATGCGCGCTACACGATCTGGGGGCGGGTGATCCGCGGCATGGATGTCGTGGACAGGATCCAGCGTGGCGACAGGTTCCGCGTCGAAATCCGTCGTGGATCGGGCAGTTAGTTAGTGGGCCGGGCCCAGACCTGGCTTCGTCTCTAACGGGACGGTTCCCTCGACCTCGGACTCAGCGTCGGACTCGGCGTCGGACTTGACGTCGGCGCGCTGGACCGTCCGCACTGGCTCGCCGCTGAGGCGCTCGACCACGCGAGCTCCTTCCAGCCCTGCAACCATGGCATCAATACCCTCGCGCGGAATGACCAGGCGATGCGTGCCGCGCGGCACCCAGCTCTTGCGGAAGGCCGGGTTGAGCTCACGGAACGCGCGGTAACTGATGCCTGCACCTGATGCAAGGTCGCGCAATTGCAACCGGTCGGCCGTGACCTTGACCTGCATCGTGTCGCAAACCGTCGCCACCCACGGATCATCGGGAAGGCTCAGGCCGTAGGCGCGCTGGTTCTCCATGAGGACCTTGATCGCTGCTGCCTTGAACCAGTAGGCCTCGGTTTCACGCGGCAGGGAAAGGTCGTAGAAACTGGACTCACCCTGCCGCTTCAGCTCGTCCCGCACGCGCTTTTCACCGGCATTGTAGGCAGAGAGCGCCAGCGGCCAGCTCTGGAATTCGTCGTAAAGCTTCGTGAAGTAGGCGATGGCCGCCTCGGTTGCCAGGCCGAGGTCGCGCCGCTCGTCGACCACGCTGTTGCGCGTGAGGCCGTAGCGTTTGCCCGTCGCGTGGATGAACTGCCACCAGCCGGCTGCGCCGGCGCTGCTGTAAGCGCGTGATTCCAGGCCGCTCTCGACGATCAGCACGTACTTGAGATCATCGGGCATGCCCGCCGCCGCGAGCTGCGACTCGACGTAGGGAAAGATATCGCGCGCACGCCGGTCCCACTTGATCAGCCAGTGCTGATTGACCAGGTAGCGGGTCCATTCTTCCTCGAAGCGCTGGTGGACATCCGCGCGCTCAAGGGGAATCTGTTCGCCGCAGAGTTCGAGCCGGGCAGGGACCGGATAACGGTCGAGCAGCGGAGCGGTGGTGCTGCTGTTGACGCGCATCCCTGCGCCGAGGGTCGCGAGTTCCTCGCGCAGATCCTGGTTCTCTGCCTCCAGCGCATCCAGGCGCGCCTGGACCGCAGTGAGATCCGCGCTGGCTTGATCCTGGACCTCGGCCTGAACCTGTGCAGGGGTCTGGACCGGCGCCTCGTCACGCGGGCGCGCAACTCCGCGCAGCACGAAGAACGAAACAAGGATAGCAAGCAGGATAAATCGGATCATGCGTGGACCATCAATCCCGGCCGTGAGGGATAGCTCCTCGAAGTATAGACCCGCGCAATGTCGCGGCTCAAGCAGGCAACGTGAAGTGTTTGTGCAAACGCGCGAACAGCATGGCGCAGCTGGCTGAATTCTTTCCGCTTGGGGAAAGATGTACCGCGTCGTTCCCTAGGCCTGCAGACGCGCAGCGACTACGTCACGCGCCGCGGCGATGGCATCGTCCAGCTTGTCGATCTCACGCGTACCGGCCTGCGCCAGATGTGGGCGGCCACCACCAGTCCCGCCGGCGATCGCTGCGAGCTCCTTGACCAGGTCACCCGCCTTCACACCCTTGCCAATCAGGTCATCGGTGACCACGACCAGCAGCACTCCCTTGCCATCGACGGCGGCAGCAAGAACACCGACACCACTCTTGAGCCCCTCGCGCAACTCGTCGGCCATGTCCATCAGGCCGTTGCGATCGGCAACCTGCACGAGCCGGGCCACAAAACGGACCTCACCGACCAGCTCGGCTGACGAGACCAGGCCGGCCACCTCGTCGCCTGCCTGTTCCCGGCGCGCATCCTGGAGATCGCCACGCAGTGACTTGAGCTCATCCTGGAGTGACTGCAGACGTGTCACGAGTTCGTCCGGGCGCGCACTCAGGCGCTCGGCGAGGTCACGCACCAGGCCGTGGTCGGCTTGGGCCAGATTAATCGCCACTTGTCCGGTGACGGCCTCGATGCGCCGGATGCCCGCCCCCACAGCGCTCTCGCCGGTGATGCGGATCATGCCGATCTGCCCGGTCCGTTCGCAATGCGTGCCACCGCAGAACTCCGTTGAATGGCCCGGCACCTCGATCACCCGGACCGTGTCGCCGTACTTCTCGCCGAACATCGCGACGGCGCCCATCTTTCGCGCCTCATCGATCGGCACGTCCACGTGCCGGTGCACTTCGCAGTCATCGAGGACCTGCCGGTTGACCTCCGACTCGATGCTGTCGAGCAGCTCGCGGCCGAGCGCGGAATCGTGGTGGAAGTCGAAGCGCAGCTTCTCCTCGTTGACCAGCGAACCGGCCTGCGTGGCGTGGCTGCCCAGCTGGTCGTGCAGTACGGCGTGCACTAGATGGGTGGCCGTGTGGTTGCGCACTGTCGCACGTCGCTTGTCGGAATCGACGGTGGCCACCAGCTCAGCGCCCTCCAGGTCTTCGAGCTTGCCTTCGAGCAAACGCACGCGACTGACCGGGCCGCCGCCGCCGGGCTGTGTGTCCAGCACTTCCAGGCTCAGGCCCTGGCCAGCGATCTCGCCGCGATCACCGACCTGGCCACCGGACTCGGCGTAGAAGGGCGTCGGATCGAGACTGATCTCGAATTCGCCCGCACCAAGTTCGCGTGTACCCAGGGCCGTGCACTCCACCTGCAACGATTCGTAGCCAACAAAGCGCACCGCATCGCGGTCGGCACCGGGCTCGCCGGCGAACCAGTTCCACTCCTCGCCGCGGTCGGCCGCGCGGAACTTGCCCGCGGCCCGCGCCCGCGCGCGCTGCTCTTCCATGTGCTCGCTGAAGCCCGCGGCATCGACGCTGAGCTGGCCTTCCTCGGCCATGACCTCGGTCAGGTCCAGCGGAAAGCCGAAGGTGTCGTGCAACATGAAGGCCTGCTGCCCGGTGATCTGCTTGTCGCCGCGTGTGCGGGCTTCGTCTGCGAACTCGCCGAAGCGCTGCAAGCCACGATCGAGTGTCTCGTTAAAGCGTTCTTCCTCGATGCGGATCACACGCTGCAGATGCTCTTTCGCGCTGCCCAGCTCGGCGTAGTGATCACTCATGATCTCGATGACCACTTCCGTGCAGCGGTGCAGGAAGGGCTCGGTGAAGCCCAGCTGGCGCCCGTGGAAGGCGGCCCGCCGCAGGATGCGCCGCAGTACGTAGTCGCGACCGTCGTTGCCCGGCCTTCCACCGTCGGCTACCGCGAAGACAAGTGCACGTACGTGGTCGGCGATCACCTGCATGCTCACACGCTGCTCGGGATCGCTCGCGTCGCAACCGCTCTCCCTGGCCACCCAGTCGAGGATGGGCGTGAAGAGATCGGTACCGTAGTTGGACGTAACGCCCTGTTTGAGCGCAGCCAACCTTTCCAGCCCCATCCCGGTATCGACACTCTGCAAGGGCAGCGGTGAGAGCTTGCCCGCGTCATCGCGGTCGTACTGGATGAAAACCAGGTTCCAGATCTCCAGGTAGCGGTCGCTGTCGTTCTCGCCCAGTGGGCGTTCGTCGCCATTGGCCAGGGCCGGGCCCTGATCGAAATGAATCTCGGTGCAGGGACCGCAGGGACCGGTGTCGCCCATGCTCCAGAAGTTCTCCTCGTCCCCCTTGTCGATGTCACCAAGGCGATGGATGCGTTCGGCTGGCACCCCCATGTCTTCATTCCAGATGCGGAAGCTCTCGTCGTCGTCCTTGTAGATGGAGATCAGGAGCTTTTCCTTGTCCAGCCCCATCTCGCTGGTCAGGAACTCCCAGGCCCACTTGATGGCGTCCTGCTTGTAGTAGTCGCCAAAGGACCAGTTTCCGAGCATCTCGAAGAAGGTGTGGTGGCGCCCGTCCCGACCCACCGCCTCGAGGTCGTTGTGCTTGCCGCTGACGCGCATGCATTTCTGCGAGTTGGTGGCGCGCACATAGCCGCGTCGCTCCTGTCCGAGCAGCAGCGACTTGAACTGGTTCATGCCCGCGTTCGTAAACAGGAGTGTGGGATCATCCTGCGGGATGAGAGCGGCGCTGGGCACGAACTCGTGATCGCGCGCACGGAAGTAATCGAGGAAAGCCTCGCGGATCTCACTACTGGTCATCAACGGGCATTCTCCCGAAAGGGGGGGCTGGTCAGCGTGGGTCGGCGCTTGCGCCGGAATTACCCATGAGCACGCCGGTGGCCACAGGATCGCGGTCGAGCCATTTAGCCGCGACCCGCTGCAGGTCTTCGAGCGTCACGGCCTCGATGCGTGCCGGCCACTCATCGATATCGGAGAGCGGTTGGCCGGCCAGTTCCAGGGTGGCCAGACGCCGCGCGCGGGCGGCGTTGGTCTGGCCACCAATCTCCCATGAGCCGGTCAACGAGGCCTTGGCGCGCGCCAACTGCTCGGCGCCGGGCGGCTCGTGCGCGAGGGCGCGGGTGAGCCGCATCACCAGCTCCTGCACCGCTGCCGTGCTGTCGGGCGTGCATGCCACGAACACAGAAAACTCGCCGGCCAGCATGCGGTTGCTATTGAAAGTCGACACCTGGTAGGCCAGTCCACGTCGCGTGCGGATCTCCTCGAAGAAGGTCCCGCCCATGCCACCTGTGATCTCGGCCAGGACGGTCAGCGCGGCACGGTCCTCGTGCAGGCGCGGCACGGTGGGCCAGCTGGCGACAATCGTCGACTGGCTGCGCAGCCGCTCTGCCATGCGCATCGGATCCGCGGGACTGATGACGGGCTCCCTGAGACGCTCGGTCGTGTAATAAGCTGCGGCCTCGCCGGGCAGGGGCAGGTAACCCAGATCCCAGTCCTCGAAGAAGGCCGTGACCAGGGGCGCGACGACATCAGCCTTCACGTTCCCGCTGACCACGATGACCATCGATTCCGGCCGGACCTGATCAAAGTAGAACTCCTCGACCAGCTCCCGGTTCAGGCCGAGCAGACCCGTGAGCAGGCCCTGCATCGGCAGGCCATAAGGATGCTCGCCATAGAGCAGACCGCGCGTGAGGTCCATGGTGTAGGCGGCAGACTGGTCTTCGACGCCCTGCACCGCAGGCTTGCGCAGGCGCAGCTCGTCGACGACCGCGTCTTCGCTGATCGAAGGTGAGCGCACTGCATCTGTGAGGATGTCCAGCAGGTTGGGCAACTCGGTAGCCAGGCCAGCGACGTGGAAGCCGAACCAGTCGTCCTGCACGGAGAAGCCCAGGCCAGAACCGAGGGCCTCGATCTCACGCGCGAGCTGTTCCTGGCTACGATTGAGCGTCTCGCGTGTCATCACACGCACCAGCAGCTGCGTGATCCCGGAATTCGACGACAGTTCCGTGATCCGCCCGCCGCGGAACCACACGCCCGCGGTACAGGTCGGCGCAGTCGGATTCTCGTGCACGACCAGGCTGCCACCAGTAGGCAGGTCGAAGCTGTGGACACCGGCCGAGTAGGGCGCGGCAGCCTGGATCTTCTGCTGCCATTGATCGCGCTCGGCTGCCGGCATCAGGCCCGGTGCCTGACCCGGTGAAACGGGCGGACCGAAGTCGCGCGCTGCGGCCACCAGGATGCCATCGATGTGCGCGCGCATCTCGGCTGCCGTCGCCGGGCTCTTGAATCCCCACGGCACGTACTCGAGCACGCTGGCCTGGTCGGCCTGCAAATAACGATCGAGCACTTCGCTGACGTCGTCGGCGGTCACGGCGAGCAGCTCGGAGTTCTCGCGGTCATAGTCCAGGTAGGATCCGTCGGCCTCGTAGGCCGCCAGCGTATTGGCCTGACCGAGCACTTCCTCAAGGTCGAAGGCCTGGCCGGTGATCAGGATCTTGCGCGCGCGCGCCATCTCACCCTCGGTGGGACCGAAATGCCGCAACCGCTCCAGCTCGACGAAGAGCTCGCGTGTGCTCATTTCCAGGTTCAGGGGATCACACGACGCGGTGATCTCGAACAGGCCCATGTCTTCATATTGCCATGAGCTGGCGCTGACCCCGGTCACGGCCCCGAGGTCGTCGCGCAGGCGCTGCGAGAGCCGGCCGGCGCGCCCCGTGCCCAGGATCGTGGCCAGCACGTCGAGCGCGGCGTTGTCGTCGTGTCCCACACCGGGCCCATGGAATCCCACGAAGAGGTAGGCACGACGCAACTCGCCATTGATCCGCTCGTAACGCAGCTCTTCCTGGCGCCCCTCGCCCGGCCCGCCGCGCTGGCGCAGGTGACCCACTTCCATGCCGCCATAGAGTTGCTCCACGGCACTGATGACTTCCTGCGGATCTACATCGCCGGCCACGGTCAGGATGGTATTGGACGGTCGGTAGTGATCCTCGTACCAACGCACCAGCGCGTCGCGGTCGATGCCGTCCAGGACGTCCTCTGTCCCGATCCGCCAGCGCCGGATGCGATGCTTCTCATGCGCCAGCGCGAACATCTTCTCGCGACCGTAGGCCATCGGGCTGTCCAGCTTGCGCCGCGCTTCTTGCTTGATGGCGCCCATTTCCTTCTCCAGCACGGCGCCGTCGAAGAGCGGGTTCTGCAGGGCATCGGCCTGGATCTGCATCGCCGCGCGCCAGTTCCGTGTGGGCACGACCGTGTAATAAGTGGTGTGGTCGTAGGCCGTTGCGGCGTTGAGCATGCCGCCGAGCGACTTGATCTCGCGACTGATCTGCTCCGGGTCGGGCCTGGTCGGCGTCCCGTTGAAGAACATGTGCTCGACGACGTGACTGATGCCCGTGAGCTCGTCCGGCTCGTGGAAGTAGCCGGTCTTGACGCGGGTAACCAGGGCGGTGGCGCCGGCCGTCGGCACCGGCCGCACGAGCAAGGTGAGACCGTTGTCGAGTTCGTGGCGGACGACGCCAGCTGTGATCGACTGGAGATCGGGTGTAGCGGGCATCGCTCCCCCTTCAGAGGACGGGGCCACGGCACCCTGGCCGCAAGCCGAGAGGAATGCAAAGAGCAGGGCACCCCTGGTGATTCCGGGAAGGCTGAGGCGGTGCACGGCGGAACTCCGGTCATGATGCGGGGCGGAATGCGCGAATCAGCAGAGAGTAGGAAGCGCTCCGGCGGTCGTCAAGCAGGGCACCGCGGCCCGTTCCTTGCACTCACGAGGGCTGCGGATTTCTCCATGGGGCCCGTGGTTGCCAATGCTGCCACGGACCGGCGCCAGACCGCCAGAATCCAGACCCGGCGTGCGGAATACTTCCTCCCGTCGACGCATGCAGTACCGGCGGAGCCATACGGTGACCCGACGCCTCTTCAGTCACATCGTCATTGCAGCGCTCTCCTGGGGGCTATTTGGCTATTACTGGGGGCTGGTGGCTCAGCGCCGGATCACTGACAACACGATCCGGGGCATCCAGGTCCTGCTCATCCTGGTACTGCTGATCTGGGCGCTGACAGCGCTGTGGATCCAGCACAACCGGCGACGCTTCGCCGGGCGCGTCGATCGACGGACGCGACGGACTGCAATTCCCGATGATGCTGTGACCGATGCGATCGGGCAGGTCGTACACGTCGCGCACGCCACCGATCTCAGGACCGAGGCCATCATCGAGATCGAGGTCCGGACGGACACCGATCCCGAGAGCGGCTTTGAAACCAGGCGCAAGACCTTCCGCGCCGCGCCGCTGCCGGCGGAAGGTGGCGGCCAATGACCCTGGTCGAGATCCTCGTCGCCATCCAGCACCACTGGTTCTACCTGGCGGCACTGATCTTCTTTGCCTGGTACCCGATCCTCACCAGCCTGATGTGGATCTTCACAGGCATCGTGTACTTCGTCAGGCGCGAGCTGCCGGACAATGAAGAGTTCTACAAGCTCGACGAGTTCCCGAGAGTCTCCTTCCTGATCCCGGCCTACAACGAGGCGCGCCATATCCGTCACTCGCTCGAGGGCATGCTCCTGGTCGACTACCCCGACTTCGAGATCGTCGTGATCGACGACGGCAGCACCGACACCACCGTCAGAGAAATCCTGCCGCTGGTGCGGGACGGCCGGGTACGGCTGATCCGCAAGCTCACCAACGAGGGCAAGGCGATGGCCCTGAACGATGCGGTCCGCGTCGCATCGGGCGAGATCCTGGTGGTCATGGATGCCGACGCACAGCCGGTACCAGAACTGCTGCGCGTGATCGTGCCGCACTTCAAGTCCCCGCGCGTTGGTGGCGTGACCGGCAACCCACGCGTCGTCAACCGCTTCAGCTTCCTGGCCAAGATGCAGGCGATCGAATTCACATCGATCATCTCGCTGCAGCGCCGCGCACAACGCATCTGGGGACGTATCCTCACGATGAGCGGCGTGATCGGGGCCTTCCATCGCGACGCCATGCTCGACGCCGGACTCTACAGTCCCGACATGGCCACCGAAGACATCGACCTGACCTGGAAACTCCAGCTGCGCCACTGGGACATTCGCTACGAGCCGCGAGCCGTGGTCTGGATGCACGTGCCGTCGACACTGGGCGGCCTGTGGCATCAGCGCACGCGCTGGGCGCTGGGCCTGGCACAGGTACTGCGCCGGCACGCACCCGCCCTGCTCAAGTGGCGCCACCGCCGACTCTGGCCGGTGCTCCTGGAGAGCGGTGCCTCGATGCTCTGGGCCTATACCTACACCTGGATGATGGTGCTGTGGATCCTCAGCTACAGCCTTGGCTACCCGCCGGTCGGCGCCTCGCCGATCCCCAACTGGTGGGGCATGATGATCGGTACCGTCTGCCTGATGCAGCTGCTCACCGGTGTGTTTCTCGATCGCCGCTATGACCAGGAAATCGGGCGCTACTTCGGCATCGCAGTGTTCTACCCGATCCTCTACTGGATCCTGCTGGCCATCATCACCACCTGGTCGAGCCCGCGCGCCTGGCTGCAGAGGAAGAAGCGGAGCCATGTCCGCTGGGCTACGGTGCGCGATGCGTAAGGCGACTTCACTCATCTGCGCGACGCTGTGCGCACTCGCAACCTGCGCATCGGCCGCTGCCGCAGAGTCGGCCGCACTGGATCCGGCGCGCGAGGCCGCTGCAGCCAGTGAGCACGCTCGCGCTGCGCAACTCTACGAAGATGCCTTTGCGAATTCGCCCGAACTCGCAGACGAATGGGCTGCCGAACTGGGCAACCAACTGACCTGGGACGATCGCCCTGACGAGGCCATCCCGTGGTACGAAAGGCGCCTGGAGACATGGCCAATAGACATCGATGCGCGTCTGGGACTGGCGCGGGCGCTCGGCTGGACCGACCAGCTCGAGGCCGCGTGGTTCCAGTACCGCGTGGTCTACTACCTGGACGAAGGCAATCTCGAGGCGCGACGCGGCGAAGCCCGGATGCTGGCCTGGATGGATAACCTCGACGGCTCGATCGAGAAGTACGACGCCATCCTGGCCGACCATCCCGACGACATCCAGACGCGCCTGGAACGCGCACAGGCGGTCAACTGGCGCGGCGAACACTTCCGCGCCGCCCGACTCTACGAGGATATCCTCGCCGACGACCCCGGTAACCCCGAGGCCATGGTCGGCCTGGCCCAGGCCCTGCGCTGGTCCGGGCAGGATCGCCAGGCAATGAGCATGCTCGACCCGATTCGCCAGAACCCGTCGGCATCGGCGCTGTACCGTGACCTCGAACTCGCCGCGCGGCCCTACCTGGAATTCAACAGCGGCTGGAGCGAGGACAGTGACGATCTCGAGGTCTTCACCAACGAACTCTCCTGGACGCGCAACAGCGACATCGGCGCGCTCAACAATCCGCGCATGCGCCTCGGCCTCAGGCACGAACGCCTCTGGCAACCGGACCAGCCCGACATCGAGAACTGGGCACTGAGCCTGGGCGGCGCCGGCAAGACTTCCCGCCGCACCACGCTCAACGCCTACGTCGGCCTGAAGCAATTCGTCAGCGACGGAACGATCAACGACAGCGACCAGACCGGTGACCTGAAGTGGACCTTCCTGGCCTGGGATGGCTGGTGGACCTGGCTGGCCCGCCACGACCTGCGCGTGGATGTCTCGACTGACCGCAACTATGTGCAGACGCCACGCGCGATCGGCTTCGAGACGACGCTCAGCCGCATCGGCGCGAGCGCGGACTGGCGGCCGGCCAACGAGTGGACCTTCAGCTCGCTCCTGCGCGAGGGCTTCTACAGCGACAGCAACCGGCGCACCGACGCCCAGGTCCGCGCCCGCTGGCAACGCGACCGCAAGTTCAGCACCTGGGTCTCGCCACGCCTTTCCGGTTTCTGGATCAGCGATCCCGCAGACTACGGCTACTGGAACCCACGCGACTTCTACGTCGCCGGTGTGGATCTGGGAATCACACGCACCTGGGCCGAGAAGTTCAGCCCCCGCCTGGAGCTGAGCAGCTCACGCGAGTGGGAAGAGGGCGCTGGCTACGGCGTCTTCGCCTACAGCGCCGGCCTGGCCTGGCGCATCACCCGCACCTGGGAACTCGACCTGGGCGCGGGTGCCAGCAACAGCCGCCTGAGCACATCAAGCGGCTACGGCCGCGACTGGGTCGCCGCCATGCTGCGCTGGCGCTACTGAGCGGAAAGGCAGGAGCATGCGACAGATCCTGGCCTTCGCCGCCGTACTGTTGATCATCCCGGCCCTGGTGCTGACCTTCCAGATGCAGAACGCGCGCACCGGAATCGGAACACGCGCCGGGTACCTGGATATCAACCAGCCGCGCACGCTCAGCAGCACCGACCCTGCCCTCAGGGATCCGGGCATCCCCGTCCTCTGCTACCACTACATCAGCCCACGCCCTGGCCCGCTTTATGTGCTACGCGTGGCGGCAGCGGTAATCCTCAACCTGCCGACACTGGGCGAGAAACACTTCTGGAGTCTGCCCGTCGGCATGTTCGAGGCACACCTGAAGTGGCTGCACGAGAACGGCTACACCACGCTGAACGCGCAACAGGTAGCCGACGTCATGTACGGCCGCATGGAAGCGCCGGAGAAAGCCGTCTGCATCACATTCGATGACGGTGAGCGCAGCCTGCTCGACCTCGGCCTGCCGCTGCTCGAGAAGTATGACATGCAGGCCACACTCTTTGTCGTGACCGCGCACGTCGGACAGGACTGGAAGAGCCTGGACATGCTCGACTGGGATGAGCTCGCCCTGTTGCAATCATCCGGCCGCGTGAGCATCGAAGCCCACACACACGACATGCACTACAAGGTCAAGACGAAGAACTCGGGCATGGAGCCGGTACACCGCTACTGGGCCCCGGATGAAGAATCCAGGGGCAACGCCGCCAAGGTCGCCTCCGACCTGCGCCGCTGCCGTGATGCCATCCGCCAGAACCTGCAACTCGAGTCACGAATGCTGGCCTGGCCTTACGGGTTCGGGAACCGTCGCCTGGATGAACTGGCCCGCGATGCCGGTTTCGAAGCCACCTTCTCGCTCAGCCCCGGCGCCGCCCGGCCCGAACTGGACACACCCTGGCACATCCGGCGCTTCACGATCACCGCGCGCACCACGGTGAGCCTGCTCGAACAGATGGTCGGTTCTGACATCGTCGGTGACGACGGCCTCGATCAGGCGCGCATCGACTGATCAGACCTGCGGCCACGCGTCGTAACTGCGGTCACGACCAGCCACACCGTCAGGATGACGAAGGTCGGATTGTTCAGGTGTTCCTCGAACAGGAACAGACCCGCGAGGTGGAAAGCCACCAGCGCCGGCCAGAAGGCGTCCGACTTCCAGCCGAATCGCAGCCTCGCGATCAGGAAGATCATGGCGATGCCTATGATCAGTGCCACCGGGATCCCGAATACGGTTGCGACCTGCAGCCACGCGTTGTGCGTGGACCTCAGGCCCGTCTCCAGGAAGAGCGCGCGCTGACTGGCGTCCACGCCCATGCCCAGCGGGTGGGCCAGTGTCAGTTCCAGGGCTGTCTGGTTGGAGAGAATACGATCCGACACATTGACGGCCGTATCGCCTCCGAGTGTCCATCGCACCTGCCCGCCGGGCGGCCCGACAAAGACCAGAAGCGGTAGCCCGACGCCAAGCAGCAGCGCCCACAGGATCATTCCCCTGCGCCGCTGCAGCGTAACCGTCAAGGCCAGCATCGTGGTCAGTGCGATCATCAGCTGCGGCGACCGCGTCGCCACGAGGTGCAGTGCGACCCCGGCCGCAGCATAGCCCACGATCGGCCAGACAATGCTCGCGCGATCCTTGAGGTAGAGCCAGAGCGTGGCCGGTGCGACCAGACTGATCACCGCCGCGGAAGCACCCGGCCCACCGTGCAGTCCCGGCAGACGAAGCTGCTTGCCCACCCACACCAAACGCGAACCATAGCTGCTGAATCCCAGACGCTCGAGTGGACCGGCGAAACCAAAGTGCTGGGCGAGCACCACGAACACGTTGAAGGCGCACCCTATCGCCAGACCCTTGATGAAGCGCGTGCGTGCGGGTTCAGATCCCAGCATCTCCAGCAGCACCAGCGCCCACGGCACGGCCATCAGCCAACGCGCGCCCTGGGCCAGCGTGGCGGACCCGGACAGGCCCAGCAGTGTCAGCCCGACCCAGGCCAATGGCAGGAAGGCCAGCGACAGGGCCACGGCCAGCGCCGACCACGGGAAACGGCCGCTGCCCGCGCGCGTGACCAACAAGGCAGCCATGCCGAGTGCGATCAGGTCGGTCGCACGGATCGAGGCGCCACCCCGCTCCATCACCGTTGCATTGGCGACGAGGAAGAAGCCGAGCAAAACAGGCAAGGCACGCTTCAGCAGCGGAATCATGCGGGGATCACCGGGTCAGCGACGGAGGGAAGTTTGAACAAAGCGCAGTATTGGAGCGGCAGACCCGGTCGTCAAGCGACCCCGCCCGGTCGTCAGGCGACCCCGGCAAACGCACCCTGCAGCCACGCACGGTGCCAGTCGGTGGTCCCGGTCACTTCCGGGTGGAAGGTCAGCGCACTCACCAGACCCTGACGGACCGCGACCGGCTCGCCGTCCACATGGCCAAAGACCGATACCGCGCTGCCGACCCGCGTGATCCGGGGCGCGCGGATGAAAGCAACCGGGCCGGCCTCTTCCAGCCCTTCCACCACCGCCTCGAAGGAATCCACCTGCCGCCCGTAGCCGTTGCGACGCACGGAGATATCGATCAGCCCGAGCGGCTCCACGCCACGCGCATCCTCGAGATCGCTGGCCAGCAGGATGCAGCCGGCGCAGGTCCCAAGGACCGGACGACTGCTCGCGAATTCCTGGATCGCCGCGTCGAGGCCGCTGCGGCGCATCAGTTTGCGCAGCGTGGTCGACTCGCCGCCGGGGATGACCAGGCCGGAGAGACCGGCCTGGCCTGACCCGTTGCTCTCGACCGCCGCGAGCTCCTCGACGCGCCGCACCAGCTGCACCTCGGCTCCCAATTGACCGAGCAGGCGTGCGTGCAGCGCGTAGTCACCCTGCAGGGCCAGGACCCCGATGCGCGTGACAGCCATGATCTACCAGCCCCGCTGGGCCATCAGCTCCTCGTCGGCAATCTTGTCGATCTCCAGACCTTCCATGGCCTCGCCGAGATCCATGCTGACTTCCAGGAGCTTCTTGGGATCATCGAAGTAGGTGGCTGCCTCCACGATCGCCTTTGCGCGCACCGCTGGATCCTCGCTCTTGAAGATCCCGCTGCCCACGAAGACCGTCTCCGCACCAAGCTGCATCATCAGCGAGGTGTCGGCCGGCGTGGCGATTCCGCCGGCGGCGAAGTTCGGCACCGGCAGGCGGCCGAGCTCGTGCACTTGCAGAACCAGGTGATAGGGCGCGCCCAGCCGCTTGGCCTCGGCCATGAGCTCGTCTTTGCGCAGCAGCTGGAGGCGACGGATGCCCTCGTTGACCTCGCGCATGTGGCGCACGGCCTCGACGATGTTGCCGGTTCCGGGCTCGCCCTTGGTGCGAATCATCGCCGCACCCTCACCGATACGTCGCAGAGCTTCGCCAATGTTCCGGCAACCGCAGACGAAGGGCACCTTGAAGTCAAACTTGTCGACGTGGTTGGCCTCGTCGGCGGGCGTCAGCACTTCGCTCTCGTCGATGAAGTCCACGTCCAGCGCTTCGAGAATCTGAGCCTCGGCAAAGTGTCCGATGCGGCATTTTGCCATGACCGGGATCGAGACCGTGGCCTGGATCTCCGTGATCATGCGCGGCCGGCTCATGCGCGAGACGCCGCCCTCCTTGCGGATGTCCGCGGGGATACGCTCAAGCGCCATCACCGCGACGGCACCAGCCTGCTCGGCGATCTTCGCCTGCTCAGCGTTGGTGACGTCCATGATGACGCCGCCCTTGAGCATCTCGGCCAGGCCGACCTTCACGCGCAGACGCTCGTCTGACGGGTTTCCATTTGGATGGGCCATGTTCATTTCGGGACCTCACAATCGTGACCGGTGGTCAGGGTGACCAACACTCGGGGTGACCAGCATTCGGGGCAATGAACTCGTGCTGCGGGAATCGACCCGGGCACGGCACCCGACTGGAATACCCCACGAAGATAGACAGCTGTCAGGGCGCGAACCATTGACAGAGGAAGGTACCGGATCCGCCCAACTGTACCGGTCCGAGGCGCCATACAGCTCAACTGTACCGGAGGCGGGTGAGCGGGCCTAACTCCAGCCCCGAACACTGAAATGGACCACGAAAGCAAGGATCAGCACGATCGGAAGGGCAATCCAGGTGACCGCTGAGCGCCAGCCGGTGCCGATCCGCCACACCCCATAACCCGCGTAAAGGCAGATGAAGGGCGTGGCCATCAAGACCGTGCCTGGATCCACGCCATAGATCATGCCGCGCAGCAGCGGCACCAGTCCGCCGAGCAACAGCGGGAAGAGAAAACGCACGCCAGGCAGGAGCGCGACCACACCCAGCGAAGCGCAGAGGGTCAGCCACCACCAGGGCAGGACCCAACCGGGCTCCTCGACCGGCGGCAGCCAGCCGCCCACGAGTGCCACCATGCGGCGCAGCACGCCTTGCCATGCCGGCGCACCAGACTCCAGACCCAGGCGGGTCAGCGTAACCGAACGTTGCCAGGCACTGGCGTCCGCGCCGACGTCGGCAGCAACAAGTGCCGAATCAGGCAGCGCCGTGGCTTCCGAGGCCAGGGCGGGCTCACTCATGGCCACATAATATCGCTCGGCATCGTTGGCCACGGGCAGCACGAGATCACCGCCGCTTACAACGGCATTACGCACGACCACAGGCAAGACCACCGCCGACCAGCCAGCGATCATCAAGCCAGCGAGTACCAACCACTGCCGTCCACGGAACTTGCGACTGGTCACCGGTAGCCAGGCCATGGCCCCTGCCAGCCATAGCGCACCACCCCCAGTGAAGAGGGTCAGCAACCCTGCGCTCATACCAATCCGCCAGGACTGACGCGGCGCGCGCAGCCGCGCCACACGCAGCATCGCCGCCGCACAGAGGATCGAGAGCGCCGCCTGCCATCCCTCGGATCCGGGCACGCGAAAGACCACCACTGCCGGACCGCAAAAAGCCCAGGCCGCTGCGGCGAGCAGACCCACCCGGTAGTCGAGCCAGCGTTCACCCAGCCGGATCGTCAAACCCACGACCGTGACCACCGCCACCAGCTCGATAGCGATAAGGATCGTGACCGGATCGCTGAAGCGATGTGCGATTTCGAGAATCAGTGCCGGCAAGGGTGGCGCAGACCAAGCCTGGTCGAAGAAGCCGGCAGGCGGCTCAGGTACGGCCCGTCCACTCGCGAAGTACACGGAAAGGCGCAGCGCGACGGCGACTGCGGCCAGCACCGTTGCCCAGGCCTGCAGGCCAACAGCTGGAATGCTGCCTGATCTCAGGGATTGCCGTGCCACGGGTTCCTAGTAGGCCCGGGCGAAGATCACGCGTTGCTGGCTTGGCTTGCCCGTGACCATGCAACTGCCGGGTTGGGCATCTTCAGGGCTGAGCGGCTCGAGCGGGATGCAACGGATCGTGGCCTTGGTCTCCTTCTGGATCTTCTCTTCGGTTTCTCCGCTGCCGTCCCAGTGCGCGAGGATGAAGCCGCCCTCCTTGTCCAGGCAGTCGCGAAACTCGTCGTAGCTGTCCACCCGGTGGATGTTGGCGTTGCGAAAGTCCAGCGCACGCTGGAAGACATCCTTCTGGATCTGCTCGAGCAAGACCGGCGCGGTCGAGAGCAGTTCGTCGACCTTGATCTGCTGCTTCTCACCAGTGGCACGGTTGGCCATGCGCGTCTCGCCATTGGCCACGTCCTTGGGGCCGACCTCCAGGCGCAGCGGCACACCCTTGAGCTCCCACTCGGCGAACTTGAAGCCGGGCCGCATCTGGTCGCGGTCGTCGAGCTTCGCGCGCACGCCGCCGGCAACGAGACCGTCAACCAGCTTGTTGGCGGCTTCCAACACCGGCCCGCGCTCTTCCTCACCGCGGAAGATCGGCACCACCACGGCCTGCACCGGCGCCAGGCGCGGCGGCAGGATCAGACCCGCATCATCGCCATGGGCCATGACCAGCGCGCCGATGAGCCGCGTCGATACACCCCAACTGGTGGCCCACACAAAGTCGCGGCCACCTTCGGCATTGTTGTAAGTCACATCAAAGGCGCGGGCAAAGTTCTGCCCGAGGTTGTGCGAGGTCCCCGCCTGCAGGGCCTTCTTGTCACCCATCAGGGCCTCGATACAATAGGTACTGACCGCGCCCGCGAACTTCTCGCGCTCGGATTTCAGGCCGCAGATCACCGGCACCGCCATGTAGTCCTCGGCGAACTCACGGTAGATGTCGAGCATGCGCAGGGTCTCTTCCTGCGCTTCCTCGGCCGTGGCGTGGGCCGTGTGCCCCTCTTGCCACAGGAATTCGGTGGTTCGCAGGAACAGGCGCGTGCGCATCTCCCATCGCACCACATTGGCCCACTGGTTGATCAATAACGGCAGATCACGGTAGCTCGAGATCCACTTGCCAAAGGTGTGCCAGATGATTGTCTCGCTGGTCGGACGAATCACGTAGGGCTCTTCGAGTTCCTTGCCACCGGCGTGTGTCACGACCGCGAGTTCGGGCGAAAAGCCCTCCACGTGCTCGGCCTCGCGGCGCATGAAGTCCTGCGGGATGAGCAGCGGGAAGTAGGCGTTCACGTGGCCGGTAGCCTTGAACATGCTGTCCAGCTGCTGCTGCATGTTCTCCCACAGCGCGTAGCCGTAGGGCTTGATGATCATGCAGCCCTTGACCGGCGCGTAATCGGCGAGATCGCCGCGCTGCACCACCTCGGTATACCAACGGGGATAATCCCGGGATTGCTGGGTCAGCCGCTCAGCCATGGCGAAGCTCCGATAATGACGGGCAGAGACAGATCAGCGCGCGGATGCGGCGCCTGTGGAGTCGGCACGTTAGCAGATGGGTGATGGCGCGGCAATCTGGTGCGGCAGGCAGGATAGTCGCGCTGGTCGCGCTGGCTGACTGGCCTAGCGGGCCAGCATCATCTTGCGGGTCTGCGTGATCCCCGGGCCGGACAGGCGGGCGAAGTAGAGACCGCTGGACACCTCGCGGCCGCTCGAATCGCGACCCTCCCACAGCTCGGTGTGATAACCGGCCTCGATCGGACCACGATGCAGCGTGGTCACACGTCGTCCACGCACGTCGAACACGGCCAGTTCCACCGTGGCCGCCCTGGGCACCTCGAAGCGGATCGTGGTACGCGGATTAAAGGGATTCGGGAAGTTCTGTGTGAGCCTGAAGGCCGCCGGGCTGTCCGGCGGCGCGGCGACCGGCTCGCCGCTACGGAAAACACCCGACTCACGCACGAAGCTCTGGCCGTCGGGGTTCTCTACCACCAGATCGAAGCTGCCGCTGCGCACCTCATCACCGTCGAACTGGACGTGTACCAGATCGTAGTCGACCCACTCGATGCGTGAGGCCAGAATCGGTGCGGCATTGAAGCGCACCAGTTCGACCACCAGGCCCGGCTGCAAGCCGCTGCCGGTGAAGGTCAATGCCGTGATGCCGTCATCGAGTGTATCGGTCTGCGCGCCGGAGAGAACCGGAGGCGGATCGCCGGCCCAGAGCCGGACCTGCATCGTGCCGCCCGCCTCGGAAAGGATCTCGATCCGCGTGCCGGTCGTCTGGCCGCTGTTGTTGAGCGTTCCAGGCGTACTGTTGAGGTCGAAGAGCTGCGTCGGCCCGGCCGGCGTCCACACGTCACCGGCATCACCCCGGTTCCCGGGCCATGCGAGCAGGTCGAAGTTGCCATCGGCTTCTTCCAGCACCACACCACGCACCGCGGACCCGCTGGAACCGCCGGTATTCTGCAGGCTGGAATTCATCACGTCCTCGTCGACGTGGTAGACGACCAGGCCTTCACCGTGCAGGGCGGTATCAAATCCGATGGCCTGACGGTTCTCGACCAACCAGTACTCGTTGAGCGGATTGTCCTTGGCCGTGCGTGGCTGAAACCAGCCGCCCCGATTCGTCTCGAAATCTTCGCTGTAGTCGATGCCGCCACCACTGACCAGCAGATCGTCGAAGACGAAGGCATTGCATGGCGCGGCGTACTTGCCGTCCTCATTCGACCAGCCCGGGTCGGTGCGCAGCCTGAAGCCCAGGCGGAACGGTCCGGGCTCGATATAGTCATCGAGTGCGAAGATGCCGTGGCCCACATGCTCGCCGTCGTAGATCGCAACGGTGGACTCTTCGCCACCCTGCTCGACGAAGAGGAAGACGAAATCAAAACCGGCCTCGGTGTGGACCTGGTAGTCGAACTCCAGGCGAACCATTCCCGAACCGGTGTAGTCGAAGTCGCGCACGACGCTTTCCAGCCAGCCGTTGCCGTAGCCAGCGGGCTGCGGCCATCCGCGCGCGTCGGTCTGGGCGCTGTCCAGCCCCACCGCCATCGACGAGGAGCCCGACAGCGCGCAGCTGCTTCGACGGCTCCAGCGATCCTCGCGCGTGGCGAGGCGGTAGACCTGACCGGATTCGACGACCGGGTCGATAGCCAGCTGCGTCCCCTGCCAGTCCACGTCGATCACGTCGACCCAACCGAGCTCGGACTTGGCCCAGGCGCTCATGTGAGCCGGGCTGGAGGGCATATTCCAGTTGCCCGAGGCCATCAGGCACCAGTGGCCAAGGCCGGCTGCGCCGCCGCTGGTGTCATAGAGGTCGGGCAGTCCGAAGGCATGGCCGAATTCGTGGCAGAACACGCCGATCTCGATCCGCGACTCGCCGTCGCAGCCCAGGGCCGGCTGGATGGTGTAGTCGTCGATGAGGATCTGCCCGCCCGAAGCCGAGCTGTCGCCGGTCACGAAGGGCACGCCGCCGCTGGAAGCCCAGGCCGAGT
>Ga0164313_10000525_pt1 | contig 31150 bp, 35 predicted proteins | sample GuaBasSedimGuay4_FD_113735 | JGI IMG/M metagenome (GOLD analysis project Ga0164313, IMG submission 113735) | Subseafloor sediment microbial communities from Guaymas Basin, Gulf of California, Mexico - Guay4, Core 4569-4, 0-3 cm | ecosystem: Environmental > Aquatic > Marine > Hydrothermal vents... | reverse complement strand
GAGAAATCTTCGACGTCGTAGCGGGGACTCACTGTTCACCGCACGAACACCACCCGAAGATCGACAACTGGAGACACGACGTTGCTCTTGTCGTACTACCCCATACATACTTCGTACTACTGCTTTGCACCGCTGTACCCCACTGAAATCCGAAGTGCCGGTATTATGTGGCCAAGCGGATGACGGATAGCGGATCGCGGACAGCTCGCTACCATCCGGGCCATGCTGAGATTCATCACATCGGGGGAGTCACACGGGCCTGGACTTGTCGCGACGGTCGAGGGGTTGCCATCGGGCCTATCCGTTACGAAGGACGGTATCGCTGCAGAACTCGCCCGACGTAGGCTCGGCTATGGCCGTGGCCCCAGGATGCGGCTCGAGAAGGATGAACTCGAGATCCTCGCTGGTGTCCGGTTCGGGGTGACGCTCGGTGGTCCCGTGACCGTGTTGATCCGCAACACCGAGTGGCCACGGTGGCAGGAAGACATGTCTGCTGAACCCGGATCTGCTCGCAAGACCGAGACGAAACCTCGCCCCGGACATGCAGACCTCGTGGGCATGATGAAGTACAACACGTACGATGCGCGCGACATTCTCGAACGAGCATCGGCACGTGAGACGGCAGCACGCACCGTCGTCGGCTATCTCGCCAAACAGGTACTCCACGCGGTGGGTATCGAGGTGTTCTCCCATGTGACCGCGATCGGATCGGTCTCGATCCGCGAGGATTCCGTGCTCCCCGTTCCCACTGATCTCCCGGTGATCGACAGCTCAGAAGTGCGTGTATTCGATACACGATCAGAAGCGGAGATGATCACGGCGATCGAGAAGGCCAAAGCTGGCAGGGACACGCTCGGAGGCACTGTTCAGGTTCTCGCATACGGTGTCCCGCCCGGGCTCGGCAGCCACGTGCATTGGGACAGAAAACTGGATGGCCTACTCGCAGGAGCGGTCATGTCCATTCAGGCGATCAAGGCCGTCGAGATCGGGGCTGGAATCGACCAGGCTCGATCGCTCGGATCTGACGCACACGACGAGATCTTCTACGACACGCAGTACGGGCGGAGGACGAACCGCGCCGGCGGGCTCGAGGGAGGGATGACCACGGGCGGTGTTGTCTCAATCTCGGCCTATATGAAGCCTATTGCGACGTTGATGAGAGCCCTCGAAACGGTCGATGTCACCACGAAAGAATCGGCCAAGGCGTTCAGAGAGCGCAGCGATGTCTGTGCGGTGCCTGCTGCAGGTGTCGTTGCTGAACAGATGGTCGCCTACATACTCGCCAACGAAGTGCTCAGAAGCTTTGGCGGTGACACAGTGACGGACCTCGTCGCCGCAGCCGATGCATACCGCGCCCGCATCGCATCGTTCTGATGAGGAACATCTGGCTCATAGGGATGATGGGCAGCGGCAAGACATCCGTCGGCCGGGGCGTGGCCGAGAAACTCCAACTGACTTTTGTCGATTCAGACGACGCGGTCGCCGACACCTCTGGCCGGAGCATCGACGATCTCTTCTCCGATGGTGAGCACGTCTTTCGTGGCATCGAACATGACGTTATCGTCGCACTCGCAGCCTCGTTCGATCAGGTTGTTGCAACCGGGGGAGGGGCTGTGCTCGACTCGGACAACGTGGCGGCGATGAGAGACTCGGGCACGACCGTACTTCTCGATGCAGATCCACAGACGCTTCGAGCCAGACTCGAGGGTTCGACCGGCAGGCCGCTTCTCAGGGGCGGGGCCGATATCGCTGCGATCGTAAGGGAAAGGGCGCCAGCCTATGCCAGGTCAGCGGACATCACCATTGATACCACGACCAGAAGCGTTGAAGATGTTGTCGATGAGGTGGTCGCATGCGTACCCATGTGATCGCATCCGGTCCCGACGTCGCATCGAAGGTCATCGTCGGGCGGAACATGGGTGCCCGCCTCGGTGACGCCCTCGATGCAAAGCCGAGGAACCGGTCGGTCGTTCTATGTCAGCCCACGACAGAACACATCGCTGACTCACTCGCCCTTGAACTCTCTGACGCAGGGATCGAACCTACCACCCATGTGCTCCCGGACGGCGAGGATGCCAAGCGGTTGAGTGTGGTAGAGGACGTGTACCGGCTCATGAACCGGAACCGGTTCTCCCGTGACGATGCTGTCGTCGCTGTTGGAGGGGGAGCGCTCACCGATGTTGCCGGTTTCATCGCCGCCACCTATCTCCGGGGGATCAGCGCTGTGTACGTACCCACGACGTTGCTTGCTGCTGTTGACGCTGCCATCGGGGGCAAGACCGCGGTCAACGTCGATGGCAAGAACCTTGCAGGGGTGTTCGCTCATCCCGATGCTGTATTGATCGATATGGACATCATCGATGCCCTACCGACTGAGCAGAAGATCATCGGTGCTGCGGAGGCCATCAAGACGGGCTTCATCGCGGACCTTGCGATCGTGGATGCGTTCGAGGCCGATGGCATCGATACGGACCTTGAGGAGGTTGTGAACCGGTCGGTCGCCGTCAAGGTACGGGTGGTCAACGAGGACTTCACTGAACAGGGAACCCGTGCGATCTTGAACTACGGCCACACCATCGGCCATGGCATCGAATCGACAACGGGAATGTCTCACGGAGAAGCGATATCCGTCGGCATGGTTGCAGCGGGGTACGCATCCGAACACGCTGTTGGCTTCAGCGGCGCTGCCCGCCAGGAGCAAGTGTTGGCGAACATCGGACTGCCGGTGCGCGCACCTGGAGCCAATCTGACGGACGTGCGCTCCATGATGGCGTTGGACAAGAAGAGGGACAGTTCCGGGCTTCGCATGGTTCTCCTTGAGGCCTTCGGGTCGCCTGTGATCATGCGACCCGACGACGCTACCGTACAAGCCGCGTTCGCTGGTATCGATCTCCTCGAGTGAGCCGGCCCATATCCAAGGACTATCACCATGATCTCAACTAACGATATTCGCCCAGGGATGGCGTTGAATCTCCCTGAGGGCCTGTTCACCGTCATCGAGTATCAGCATGTCAAGCCGGGCAAGGGCAAGGCGTTCGTGCGGTTGAAACTGAAGAACGCCCGAACCGGAGCTGTCATCGACCGAACGTACAGGGCAGGGGAGAAGCTGCCACAGGCGAGAATCGACCGGAGGGATTTCACGTTCCTGTACCGCGACGACATGGGGTTCAATTTCATGGATGGGGAGACGTTCGAGCAGATGAGCGTGTCTGAACAACTCGTCGACACGAGCGCTGACTTCCTCACGGACGGCATGACGGTGAACATCGCAATGTTCGAAGGCACGCCGGTGGATATCGAGCTTCCAGCCTCTGTTGAACTCGATATTACCTTCTCCGAACCGGGGGTCAAGGGCGATCGTTCATCGGGGGGCACGAAGCCAGCGACATTGTCCACAGGACGCATCATCCAGGTTCCGTTGTTCGTGGAGCAGGGTGACAGGGTCAAGGTTGACACCCGCTCCGGCACCTATCTCACACGTGTGTCGTGACCGTCGACGAGACCCGCGACCTGGCTCTCGGCGCTCTCTATGCCGCGGACAGCCGTTCGATGGAAGAGATCGATGTGACAAAGGTGCCCCGCGATGCAGGGGTCCTGGCAGACCAGGTATGGAGCAACCGCGAGGTCATCGACGCTGTCATCTCTGCCGCGTCGACCCGGTGGCGCATCGAGCGGATGCCGCTGGTAGATCGCAACATCCTGAGGCTCGGCACCTACGAGCTGCTCTATACAGCCGTCCCGGTCGGAGTGCCCCTGAACGAGTGCGTTGAACTCGCAAAGCGCTACGGCACCGCCAACAGCGGATCTTTCATCAACGGCGTCCTCTCTGCTGTCGCCGACGACCGCGACAAGAAGTCGCCTCCTCAAGACCCCGCCGAGTAGTCGGTCTCTCTCTTGTATCCGTAACGCCGCGGACTCAAGACCACGGCGCTAATCGCGATCAACCACCTTGCGACGTCACACTGGGATACACGCCATCAAGCGGCGAGTTTCACTTGCGAGAGTCCTCGAGCCGCCTCATCGGACTCGTAACCCAAAGGTCGGAGGGTGAGCGGCAAATGGAGAAACGTTACGCCGACTTCTCCACATTCTGGCGGAGCCAGGTGTCGATGCTCTTCCAATCGAGGTCGCCCTCACTCATGAGCGTGATGATGACCTCGTGGTGCTCGAGCGAGTCACCAGCGAGTTCCAATCCATGCATACGCAGATGGACATCAGCCGCTGCGAGCGCTGTGCGCTTGTTCCCGTCGAGGAAAGGGTGATTCTGGACCAGGCTTTCGAACAGCGCCGCTGCCTCCGCTATCGGGTCGTCGTAGTAACCCGTCTGGGGGCGAAACACAGCGGCTTCCAAGGCACCGACGTCACGGATTCCGTCCGTGCCACCGAACCTTTCGATCACCAGCGCATGAATCGTCAGAACTTCGATGACTGACAGGTAGCTGGGCACCTACTTGGCCAATTCCTCGTAGAGTCGCCGGTGCCTGGCGATGGATGCCTTGGCATGCGCGATCACCTCCGGCCGAGGTGCATCGCCGGTCTTCTTCTCGACCCAATCAGATAAGGCTTCGTCGAGTACCGATTGGAACTGCCGCCCCTCCTGGGCTGCGATACGTCGGACCTCCTCAAGCAGCTCCGGCCTCGTCTGGGATGAAAACTTTTGCATGGTCATGCCTTCATGATACATCATGATGCGTCATGATGTATCATGCTCGACCACAACCTGGGCAGTCGCTCGGTCAACGGGAGGGATGCCGAACATGATCACGACGATCGCTCGACTCACACGCGTGTTATTCTGACCGCGTCAGACACCCTTTAACCCGGTCCAGTGAGGCCGACAAGGAAGTAGCCATGAGCACACATTTCGTGCCGTACACCCAGGTGTGCGGCTTTGTTGTATCTGAGGGAGCACCATGCGACAGGTCATGACCCAGGACGATCTCGTGCGGGTTACCCGCCGCATCGCCCATGAAATTCTCGAACGCAACCAGGGCCTTGACGGAGTCATTCTTCTCGGTATACCGACCAGAGGGAGACCCTTTGCGGACCGCCTGGCGGCTGAACTCTCGAGCATCGAAGACCGGCCGGTTAGAGCAGGGTCACTCGACATTGGACTGTATCGAGACGATCTCGATCTGAGACCTCGCACCAGGCTAGGACCCACGATCATCCCCGACGACATCGATGCCAAGACCGTGGTACTCATCGACGATGTCCTTTTCACCGGTCGGACGATACGAGCCGCCCTCGATGCGCTCACCGATATCGGTCGGCCCGCCGCCGTGCAACTCGCTGTCGTTGTCGACCGCGGCCACAGGCAGCTACCGATCAGGGCCGACTTCGTCGGCAAGAACATCCCTACGTCCCAGCAGGAGCGGGTATCCGTTCGCTTCTCCGAGATCGACGAGAACGACGGCGTATGGATCGGGGAGGCCGACTCAGCATGAAACACCTGCTCACAACCGAGGACCTCGATCGAGAGACACTCGAGGCGCTCCTCACAGACGCTGACGAGTTCTACGAGGTCCTGCACCGCCCGATCCCCAAGGTCCCGGCTTTGCGGGGCAAGACGGTTGCGACGATGTTCTTCGAACCGTCAACACGTACGAAGATGTCGTTCGACAAAGCCGCAAAGGCCCTCTCTGCAGACACCATGGCCTTTTCCGCATCGACATCATCGTTGTCAAAGGGCGAATCCCTCAAGGACACCGCACTGACCGTGCGTGCCATGGGCGTGGACCTCATGGTGGTCAGACATGGAGCCACCGGGGCACCGTGGAGACTCGCTGAATGGCTCGACATTCCCATAGTCAATGCTGGCGATGGTGCACACCAGCACCCCACACAAGCGCTCCTCGACTGCCTGACGATCAAGCAGCGTTTCGGCTCTCTTGACGGGTTACGCATCGCCATCGTTGGGGATATCAAGCATTCACGCGTCGCCCGGTCCGACATCTTTGCGATGGCGACACTCGGAGCGGAGGTCATCCTTGTGGGACCACCGACGTTGCTGCCTCTCGACGCAGACGATTGGCCGGTCAAGATGACCACAGACCTCGACTCTGTCCTCGGATCTGTGGATGTGGTCTACCTGCTACGCGTCCAACTCGAACGCGGCGGAGGCTCCGTCTTCCCTTCGCTTCCCGAGTACACGGCGAGGTACGGGATGACGAACGAACGGTTCGCCAGGCTCAAGGACGACGCGATCGTGATGCATCCGGGCCCGATGAACAGAGGTGTAGAGATCGCCCACGAGGTTGCAGACGACCACAGGGCCCTGATCCTGCAGCAGGTCACCAACGGGGTCGCCGCCCGAATGGCCGTGCTGTTCCACCTGCTTGGAGGTGAATCCAATGAATGACATCGTGATCTCCGGCGGATCGGTCCTCACTGTCGACGGTATCGAATCCGTGGATATCGGTATCACCGTTGGCAAGGTCACAGAGATCGGGACTGACCTTGAAGGCGCACGAATTATCGACGCTGCCGGATCGTGGGTCGGCCCGAGCTTCGTGGACATCCACACCCATCTACGCGAACCGGGATACGAGTGGAAAGAGACCATAGCGACCGGAACCGAGGCTGCTGCAGCAGGCGGCTACGGTGCAGTGGTTGCCATGCCGAACACCGATCCGGTGACGGACAATGCCCAGATCGCGATGTTCGTCGCCCACAAGGGCGCCCAGGCAGGTTTCACCGATGTGTTCCCAGCGGGTGCGATCACGATGGGCCGAGCAGGCGAGAAGATGTCACACATCGACGAGATGTGGAATGCGGGGGTCAGGGTCTTCTCCGACGACGGCGATTCTGTCGACGATGCGTCGGTACTGCGCCTGGCCATGGAGTACATCGCCAACCTCGGCGGTGTCATCTCCCAGCATGCGGTCGATGCGGACCTCTCGAGGCACGGGTTCATGCACGAAGGGCCCGTCTCGTCCCTCCTCGGCATGGCTGGAATTCCGGCAGAGGCAGAAGAGATCGTGATAGCTCGCGACCTTGCTCTGGTCAGGCTGACCGGTGTGCGGTACCACGTGCAACACATCGCGAGCGCACGAGGCGTTGAACTGATCGCCCAGGCCAAGGCGGACGGGCTTGCGGTCACAGCGGAAGCGACTCCGCACCATCTGATGTTCGATGACACGTTCGTTGCAACGATGGACCCCGACTACAAGATGATGCCCCCGCTGCGTTCCCCATCCGACAGGGAAGCGCTCCGCGAAGGTCTCCGGTCAGGTGTCATCGACGTTGTCGGTACCGACCACGCCCCGCATGCGCCCCGCGAACAGGAGGTGCCATTCGAACACGCCCCCAACGGTGTGATAGGCCTCGAATGGGCGGCTTCGATTGCGAACGAGGTAATCGGAGACGACCAGGTGAGGTTCTTCGCCGCGATGTCCCAGCTTCCCGCTGAGATTGCCAGTATTCCTGACCATGGAATGGCATTGCAAGTAGGAGTCGACGCGAACATCGTTGTCTTCGATCCAACGTCGGAGTGGGTGCCGACGCAGACCCGGTCGATGGCACGAAACGCACCCTATTTCGGCGAAACACTGAGAGGACAGGTGCGGACCACGATCCTGCGCGGCGATGTCACGTACGTCGACGGAGCGTGATGCCTCATCCGCGTGTCACCCTTGGACCGGTGGAACTCGCGTCGCCGTTGGTTGCAGCCGCTGGAACAGTCGGTTCTGTCGTGGAGTTCGCAGAGGTCGTCGACTTCTCCCTGTACGGGGCAGCGGTGGCGAAATCCGTGGCTCCGGAACCGTGGGAGGGCCGCCAAGCACCACGGATCGCCCCAACAGACGCTGGCATGCTCAATGGAATCGGTATTCAGAATCCGGGCATCGACGCATGGGCGACCCAGGTCGCTCCACAGTTCGCCGCCATCCCCACGCCGGTGTGGGGGAGCATCGTGGCACACGATATCGATGGGTTCGCCGAGGTGGCCGCCAAGATGGCCACGACAGGCGTTGCAGCGATCGAGATCAATCTCTCCTGCCCGAATCTCGCTGGCCGACCATTCGCTCTCGATGCCGACCTCACGGCACGAGTCGTAGCGTCTGTTCGGGCGGCGACCGACCTTCCGCTCGGTGCGAAGCTGTCGCCGGACGCTATGCCGATAACCCCTGTTGCTGACGCGGCGATGTCAGCAGGGGCGGATTGGCTGGTTGTCGCGAACACGGTGATGGGGGCCGCGATCGACCCTGAGACGCGACGGCCGCTGCTCAGCGGCCTGGTTGGCGGGTATTCGGGGTCTGCGGTGAGGCCGATCACGATGAGGTGCGTTCTCACCGTCGCACAAGACCTCCCTGATGCCCCGATCGTTGCATGCGGCGGAGTCTCGGAAGCCAGCCACGTCGTGGAGTACATACTGGCGGGAGCCGATGCCGTTGCGATAGGGACGGCGCACTTCGCAAGTCCGCGGGTGGCACACAAGATCGCCAAGAACCTCGCCATGTACATGGCGAAGCACTCAATCCCAACACTCACCGAACTCAAAGGAGCATACGAACCGTGGTAGAACACAATCCCATCATCGTCGCACTCGACATGCACACTGCTCACGATGCTGTGCAGATGGCGACCGAAGTTGCACCCCACGTCGGGGCCTTCAAGATCGGACTTGGACTTCTCCACGGACCGGGGCCAGGGACGATCGATGCGCTCGTACGCCTCGGTCTGCCCGTGTTCGCCGATGCGAAACTCAACGACATCCCCTCTCAGGTGGAGATGGCGGCCCGCAGCCTGGCACGCCATGGTGCACGCTGGGTGACCGCACACATCGGGGGCGGCCAAGCAATGCTCGAGGCTGCCGTGAAGGGCCTGGCAGAGGGTGCGGGACATGCCGAAGCAGGGATCCTCGGGGTCTCGGTACTGACATCGCTCGACAAGCAGGACCTCCAGCGCATAGGGATCAACAGGACGCCAGGACAGTTGGTATCGAAGATGGCTAGCGTTGCCGCCGCGAGCGGGTGTGAAGGTGTTGTCTGCTCTCCGCTCGAACTCCATGTGGTCCACCAGGTAGCGCCCAAGATGATCACAGTCGTTCCCGGGATCAGACCGAGTGCAGCGGACGATGACCAGGCGCGGACAGCAACACCCGCTCAGGCGATCGACAAGGGCGCCACCTACCTCGTCATCGGCAGACCGATCACCGCAGCCGCTGATCCTGGGAGTGCTGCCGCCGCGATCAGCGAGAGTATCGCTGCGGCGAGCCGCCAGCATTGATACGATTCCATACGACGAAGGAGAAGACATGCTGCCGGAGATGACGGACGAACAACGCGCCGCTGCGCTCGCTCGTGCAGGAGAAGCCAGGAGACTGCGAGCGGAGATCAAGCATCTACTCAAGACCGGGAGCCTGACGTTCACCGACGTCCTCGAACGTGCCGATGCAGACGACCTCGTCGCCGGTACGAAAGTCAAGGCGATTGTCATCTCGATGCCGGGGATGGGCAAGGTCTCCACAGACCGGTTGCTTGCCGAGATCGGAATCGCAGACGGGCGCACACTCAGAGGGCTGGGAAAGAACCAGAGGGAGCAACTCATTGAGCGCTTCTCGTAAAGGAACGCTGATCGTCATCTCGGGGCCGTCGGGTGTCGGAAAGTCGAGCATCATCGATGCCGTTCTCAACAGAACGATGTCGGAGTTCTCCGTTTCCGTCACAACACGTGCTCCGCGCCCTGGCGAGACAGATGGCGTCGACTATCACTTCCTCGACCGACAGGAGTTCCTCGACGCCGTTGCATTGGACAGGGTCCTTGAGTGGGCCGAGTACGGCGGCAATCTATATGGGACGTTGCGTGACCAGGTGGAAACCGCTATCGCTGGTGGGTCAAGCGTGATCCTCGATATCGAGAACGACGGCGCCAAACAGGTCAAGCGGGCGTTTCCGGAAGCCTTACTCATCTTCATCACCCCTCCGAACCTCGAAGAACTTGAGAAGCGGCTGCGAGGACGAGGCGACACAGCTGATGAAGACGTCCGGAAGCGTCTGGCCGTGGCAGCACTCCAGATCGAGCAAGCACCGGGGCTGTACGACTTCGTAGTAGAAAATAGTGGACTCAACGTCGCGATCGATCAGGTTCTCGATATACTCGACCTCCCGGGCGTTTCAACGCGCGGTTAGCAGCCCCGCTGCAGCATCTGCCACGAACGAGGAGAACACAGATCATGATGGTCGAACCACCAATCGGAGCCCTTGTCGAAAAGACGGGTACCCGTTTCGGCCTTGTCGTGTTGTCCGCACGCAGAGCCCGCCAGATCAATGCCTACTTCAACGAACTCGGTGCCGGCCTGGGCGGATACGTTCCACCCCAGGTCCACTCTCTTGCACGTAAGCCACTGTCGATCGCTCTCGAAGAGATCATCGAGGACAAGGTCGTCGTCGCACCGGTCGAGGAGTAGACGGTGTTCGCCGGGCGGCGTATCGTCCTCGGCGTTACCGGGGGAGTCGCCGCCTACAAAGCGGCCTACCTCGCCCGACGATTCATAGAACAAGGTGCACAAGTACGCACCATCCTCACGCCAGCGGCCGAGCAGTTCATCGGGACCGCTACCTTCGCTGCTCTCACGGGTACCGCCCCTGTGACCGACCTGTTCGACAGCACAGACGTGTCGCCACACACCACACTCGCCGCGTGGGCAGATGTGATTGTGATCGCACCAACCACTGCCGCGACCCTCTCCAAGATTGCACATGGTGAATCCTCGAACGCACTCGTAGCGACGGTCCTGGCAACGAAAGCGCCGGTCATTGTCGCCCCCGCAATGCACACGGAGATGTGGGAGCACCCTGCCACACAGAAGAACGTCGCGATCCTCGAAGGGTTCGGATACACGATCGTCCCACCCGAATCGGGCCCACTCGCCGGAGGAGACACCGGAATAGGCAGGCTGAGCGATCCCGACACCATCGTATCTGTCGTTGATGGTGTCCTGGGGAAGGGCGATCTCGAAAGCGAGGTCGTTTTGGTGACCGCCGGAGGCACGAGAGAAGCGATCGACCCCGTGAGGTACATCGGGAATCGTTCGAGCGGCAAGATGGGGAATGCCCTGGCACGCACAGCGGTGGATCGGGGTGCTGCTGTCGTCCTTGTTTCCGCAGCGCCTCCGCCCGCAGACCTTGCGGGGATCAATTTTGTACCTGTTGAGTCAGCCTCCGAGATGGCCGATGCTGCTTGGTCCTTCGCCCCCACATCCTCGATCGCAGTGATGGCGGCTGCGGTTGCAGACTTCCGACCAGTTCGCAACAGCGACGAGAAACTCCGCAGGTCTGAGGGCATCCCCGAGATCGAACTGGAACCGACCCCTGATGTTCTCAAGGGTGTGTATGAGGCGTCTCCACGACCGTATCTCATCGGCTTTGCAGCCGAAGTGGGTTCGCTGGATGCCGCCGTCGACAAGGCCCAGCGCAAAGGTGTCGACCTCCTCGTCGCCAACGACGTCGCCATTGCGGGATCGGGCTTCGGATCGGACATGAACGAGGTCGCGTTCGTTTCGCCCGGGGGAGACGTCGAACACCTTCCCCTCATGCCCAAGGTCGACGTTGCCAACGCCATCTGGGACAGAGTGACGCAGCTCCGTGGGAGCGTCCCAGCGCCGTGAACGCATGCCAGGTCGTTCCGGACATACCTTCGTTCGCCGTTGACGATGGCTTCTCCTACCTGATCCCCGAGGGCATGGACGTCGCTGTCGGCTCAAGAGTGCGGATCAGGGTGTCGGGGCGGAGGATGAAGGGATTCGTCACAGCTGTATTCCCCGCCCCATCGGACAAGAAACTCCTCGCGATCGACGGAGTGACCGGATCGATCTCGAGCTTCGACGATCGGACACTCCCTGTGCTGCGGTGGGCGGCGACGCACTATGTCTCTCCGATGTCCACGATCCTGAAGCGAACGATCCCTTCGAACGTGCCGAGACTGGCCCTTCAACAGGTGAGCCCCAGGGAGACGACAGACAGCGAAGTGGCCGTCATTATCTCCGACAGCCGCAGCTACGTTGCTCACATCGTGTCGGCGGTCGCGAGCGCTCTCGAACACGACGACAGCGCCCTGGTTGTCGTCCCGAGCGTGCACGAAGCCGAAACAACAGCTTCCCAGCTCCGTGACACCTTCGGCGACATGGTCGTCCTGGCCACCTCCGCCTCGGAAAACAAGGATTCCACAAGGTCGTGGGGGAGAGCGGCGAACCGGCCACCAACACTCCTCGTTGGCACCAGGGAGACGATGATGTGGCCTGTCGCACGCCTTGCGATTGTGGTGGTTGTCGAGGACGGTCGAAGAGTCATGAAATCACCATCAACGCCAACTCTCGGTGTTCGAGAGGTGATGATCGCTCGTTCCAGAGAGGAAGGATTCGACCTCAGTTTCATCGGCCCGGTACCCACGCTCGAGACGATCGCCCTGCGTCCCGCCATGGAGGTGCCCGGAGGGAGGCAGTGGCCATTGGTCGAGGTCATAGACCGGTCCGATGAACCCCCCTCGCGAACGGTGATCCTGGAACGCACACGGGCAGCGATCTCCGCTGCGGTGCATCGCCGCGAACGTGTATTCGTCCTCGTCCCTTCTCGCGGGTACGCTCCAGCCTTCAGGTGCATATCGTGTGGAGAACTCAGACGATGCGCCGTGTGTGACGCCGCCGCCTCACGCAAGAAGGAGTGCCGACGCTGCGGTGCCGATCTTGGCGCTTGTGCCCAATGCGGGAAGGCACGATTCGAGCCTCTCGGTGCCGGCATCGGATCCGTTCGCGACGCGATTGCACGTTCCGTCGGCGGGGATGTGGGCGTGTCAGGCGAGCGCAAACTGGTGACCGTTGGCTCCGAACGAGACCTCGTAGGATGTGGCGAGATGTCGCTCTCAGTCGCTGTGGACATCGACGGCATGGCCCATGCTCCAACCTATCGTGCGTCTGAGGACGCCTTCCGCCTCCTGGTCCGCGTAGCCCAACTCGTGGGCAGAGGCAGAGGGAATCGGATGGTCGTCCAGACTGCTCTCGCTGATCAGCCGATCCTCGAGGCTCTCCGCTCAGGGCGATCCGGCCCATTCCTCGATGACCTCATGGCGCAGCGTCGCGCGCTGATGTTCCCTCCATACGGCGAGTTGATCGCACTTGAGATCGACCGCGCCGTAGCGGTTGGTGATGCGATCATTGAAGCTATCGGGGATGATGCACGGGTGCTCGGCCCAGCACCCATGCGAGACCGCGATCGGTGGCTCATCCAGGGAGCTGATCTCACACGGGCTCGACTCGCCCTCAGACTCGTGGCACGCACGCTGCGCGACAAAGGTGCAAGGGTCCGAATCGACGTCGACCCGATAGATCTGTAAGTGGCAGATGCCAGATGACAGATTCCAGATTGCTCGCAAGCTCGCTGCCAGATACAGGATTCGTCCAATTCTGGTGTCTGGCATCTGGAGTCCGGTAATCTTCTCGGAATGGCCATCTACTCGATTCGAACGTTCCCTGACCCTGTGCTCGCCATGAAGGCCAGAACAGTCGAGGCCTTCGACGACGACCTCAGGCGACTCACCGACGATCTATTCGAAACGATGTACGAAGCTCCCGGTGTGGGCCTTGCTGCGCCCCAGATTGGTATCTCCAAGAGAGTGTTCGTGGCGGACATAGGCGAGGGACCCTTTCTCATGGTCAACCCCACAATCGTTGAGGTGGCAGGCAAATGGAAGTTCGAGGAGGGTTGCCTGTCCGTGCCGGGCCGTTACTGGGACATCAAGCGGTACGACTACGCAAGGGCCGAAGGGTTCGACCTCGACGGTGCCCCCGTGACGTATGAAGGCTACGAGATGATGGGGCGAGTACTCCAACACGAGATCGACCACCTGGCGGGACTCCTTCTGCTCAGCCACCTTGGTGCGCGCACAAAAAGACAGGTGCTCAAGGAACTCAGAGAAGAATCGCTACGCACACCGCGAGGCCTCTGATGTCTGGTGTGTTCCTGGGTACACCTGCGGCTGCCGTACCCAGCCTCACGGCGTTCGCTGATGTGGAAGATGTGGACCTCGTGATCACCCAACCTGACGCGAGGGCAGGTCGCGGTTCATCGAAGCTTCCGTCCCCGGTAAAGGTCGCAGCACAACAGTTCGGCTTCACCGTTGCACAGCCAGCCACCTCAGAAGAACTCCTTGCAGTACTCGAGGAATTGCGCCCAACGGTTGGACTCATCGTTGCGTATGGTCGATTGCTGGCTCCTGAGGTGCTCGACCTCGTCCCCTACGGCTTTCTCAACGTGCACTTCTCGCTGCTGCCCCGATGGAGAGGCGCCGCACCCGTGGAACGTGCCATCGCTGCCGGAGATAGCCGCACCGGTGTCACCCTGATGAAGATCGACGAGGGGCTCGATACAGGGCCGATCCTCGATGAGATAGCAACTCCGATCGCACCGAACGAAACGGGGGGAAGCCTCACAGCCAGACTGGCCTATCTCGGCGCGTCCCTGGTCGACAGGGCAACACCCGAATACCTCAACAACCGACGCAGACCCGTGCCACAGCTCACGACAGGCGGGTCACATGCAGCGAAGCTGACGAAGGACGCGGCCAGGCTCCGCCCATCGTGGGACCCGGTGCAGGCAGAGCGGTCCGTCAGAGCGTTCGCCCCTCGGCCGGGTGCATGGATACATACATCCACGGGCCATGTCAAGATCCACAAGGTTCGGCTCTCTTCCCAGACCGCGGACGACGGCATCATCACCGTGGTCGGCGGGAGCGTGATCGCCGGTTTCACCGGGGGCACCGTTGAACTGCTCGTTGTCCAACCCCCAGGCAAGGCGCCGCTGGATGCACGGGCATGGATGAACGGCCGAAGGGGCGAACCGCTGGCGTTCAGCGACGATGACGACTGAGTCGCTCTCCACACGCGCTCTCGCAGCACGGACCCTCAACAGAGTCCTGAACGAAGGTGCATACAGCAACGTTCTGGTTGCCAGGGCTGGACCAGGCGACGATAGGGACCACGGCTTGTACCAACGCCTCGTGTATGAAGCGCTACGACACCTCGAGGGCATCGACGAGGCGATTGGACAGGCAACCCCACGCAAGCTCGAACGCATTCAACCTGAGGTGCTCGCGGTCCTTCGGATAGGGACCGCCGAGGTCAGATATCTCCGACGAGCCGCCCACAGCGCCGTTTCATACGCCGTGGAAGCCGTTCGGGAACTCGGGAGACCGAAAGCGGCTGGCTTCGTCAACGGCGTCCTGCGCTCGGTCGCTCGCTCCGTTGGCGATCCAGTGCCAGCTGACGAGTACCTGGGGTACCCCCGGTGGCTGTACGACCACATCGAGACATCCCTGGGCAAGGAGGCGCGCTCGTTCATGGAAGCGTCGAACCAACCTGCCCCCACAGGGATACGACCGCGCGATGGCTCGGATATGGGAACCGCCACAGGTATCGCTGGTGCGCGCTACGTCGCCCATAACGATGCGATCGAAACGCTGGTTCGTGACGGATCGATCGACGTCATCGATCCGGCCTCCCTTGCCGTGGCGAACGCTCTGGGTGTCGAACCTGACGACGTCGTTGCGGACCTCGCTGCCGCACCGGGTGGAAAGACCCGCGCCATTGCGGACGCTACAGGACCTGGAGGCCTGGTTGTTGCCTGTGACAATCACCTGCGACGCCTTGTGAGTGCAAAGAAACGGTCCCAGGACCTCGAACCGATCACATGGGTTCTCGCCGATGCCAACGATTCCCCCCTTCGTAGACGAGCGTTCGACAAAGTACTTCTCGATGCGCCATGCACCGGTCTTGGCACACTCAGGCGTCGACCAGAGATCCGGCACAAGCTCGATGCCGGGGCGCCCCGTGCGTACGGTTCACTCCAGCGTTCGATGCTCGAAGGTGCCCTGGAACTCGTCCGTCCCGGAGGACGACTCGTCTTCAGCGTCTGCACCGTCTTTGAGGAGGAGACCATAGATGTGGTCTCCGGGCTCGGAGGCCATGCTCCACCGAGCCTTCATGGGACAGAATTCGGAGACGGTGTACTCCTCGCGCCCCACATCACAGGTACAGACGGCATGTTCATCTGTGTGTTCGAGAGGTAGGGGGAGCAATCCGCTCACCGCTCTCCGCCAGAAGTCAGACGACCGATGATCGGTTACCGAAGCGCGTTGCCACTGACGGCTGATGGCTGGTAGCTGACGGCTATTCTTCCCCCATGCTCAATGATGTCCAGATAGCACCCTCCATACTTGCCGCCGATTTCGCACATCTCGCCCGCGAGGTTGACCAGATCGCGCCGGAAATCAAGATGCTGCACGTTGATGTGATGGATGGCCACTTCGTGCCGAACATCTCGCTCGGGCCACCCGTAATCGCGTCCCTTCGAAACGCTACGGACCTCTACCTCGATTGCCATCTCATGATCACGGACCCACTGCGGTATATCGAGTCGTTCAAGGAGTCCGGAGCCGACGGTGTGTCCGCACACATCGAAGCGATTCCGAACCCCATCCCTGTGATCGACGAATGTGCGGTTCTGGGTCTCGATATTTCTCTCGTTGTAAACCCGGCAACACCTGTGGACGCACTGGTGCCCTATCTCGACCGTTTGTCGATGGTGCTCGTGATGAGTGTGCAGCCAGGCTTCGGCGGCCAAACGTTCATCGAAGATGCGCTACAGAAGGTCGAAACGCTGAGAAACGCAATCGATGCCCGCGCTCTCGCTACACATGTGCAGATCGACGGTGGCATCACCCTTTCCAACGCACGGAGGGCCAGAGACGCGGGCGCCAACATCCTGGTAGCAGGCAGCTCAGTCTTCGGAAGCTCTGACCCCGCCCAGGCCGTGCGGGAACTCAAGCACGCCATAGGAGCCTGAGGCTCTCCGCACTCCGCCGTCCGCACTCCGCCATCCGCACTGTGCTCAGTGCCCCTTTATCCGTGGTCTGGCGTCTGGAGTCTGATGTCTGGTATCTTTCCAAGCACATACCTCTTTCAGGGCAGGGTGCAATTCCCGACCGGCGGTGATAGTCCGCGAACCCCCTCCTGGGGCCGATCCGGTGGAACTCCGGAGCCGACGGTGAGAGTCCGGATGGAAGAAAGGGGACGCTTGATGCGTCGCAATGTCGACAATCCACTCGACGGTGCCGCCGTGGACGAATTGATGCGCCGTGCGCTGGAGGCAACCTCCAACACGTACCCGCATCCCAATCCACGGGTCGGTGCCCTCGTCATCTCACCTGACGGTGCTGTTCGCCAACTCGGCGCGCATGTCCGACCCGGCACGCCACACGCTGAACGCCTCGCGCTCGCCGGTCTTGCCGATACCGAAGGCGACTCGATGGTCGTCACGCTCGAACCCTGCAACCACCATGGCCGGACGCCACCGTGTACAGACGCGATCATCCAAGCTGGCATCAAACGGGTATATGTGGGAACCCTCGACCCCGACGAACGTGTCCGCGGACGCGGGATCGCCGCACTGCGCGAGGCGGGAGTGGATGTCATCGACACAGGCCTCTCGGAGATCGTTGAGCGCAACGATCGCAGCTATTACCACCACCGCCGCACCGGCAGGCCATTCGTCACGCTCAAACTTGCGACGACCCTCGATGGCCAGATTGCGGCGCTCGATGGAACATCACGTTGGATCACCTCACCCGAGGCTCGCCAGGATGCCCACGAACTGCGTGCCTCTCACGACGCGGTCCTGGTCGGAGCGGGAACGGTCCGCACCGACGACCCTGAACTCACGGTCCGCACCGATGGATGGGACGGCCCCCAGCCCATACCGATCATCTTCAAGGGGACCCACGATCTCCCTCCACACGCCAAGCTCTGGAAGAGGGATCCCATCGTGATCGAACCGAATGCGAACGGGACGGTGTCGGTCGAAGAAGCGATCGACAAACTGGGAAACGACGATATCACATCGCTGCTCATCGAAGGAGGCGCCCACATTGCGCGCTCATTCGTCGAGACAGATATGGTCGATGAAGTCGTTGTCTACCTTGGAGCGAAACTCGCGGGCGGCGTTGGGCTTCCCGCCGTCGCTGGCCCCTTCTCAACGATCGCGGACGCGCACACGTTGACCATCACAGGTGTCGAGCGTCTCGGGCCAGATATCAAGATCACTGCACACATCGAAAGGAACACCTGATGTTCACAGGCATCGTCGCCGAACTCGGAACGGTGACCGCTACCGAACCTGTCAATGGTGGGACACGACTCGCCATCGACGCGTCCACCACTCTCAAAGGGCTCAAGATCGGAGACTCCGTTGCCGTCAACGGCGTCTGCCTCACCGTGGTCGACCAAACAGGCGGGAGCTTCAGCGTCCAGGTCGTCGACGAGTCGCTCGCCCGCAGCGCTCTCGGATCGCTTGGCGAGGGTTCGCCTGTCAACCTCGAACGTCCGTTGGCAGCCGACGGACGATTCGACGGCCACATCGTTCAGGGCCACGTGGACGGCGTGGGCGTGATCGCCTCGATCGACGAGGAGGGCGATGCATCACGACTGCGTATCTCGACACCGTCCGACCTCGAGCGCTACATCGTGGAAAAGGGATCGATCACAGTCGACGGGACGAGCCTGACTGTGACAGCAGTTAGCGAACTCGCAGCCGCCAGCCCATGGTTCGAGATCGTGCTGATACCCCACACACTCGCCGTGACAGTGTTCGGCTCTGCGGTCGTGGGAACCCTTGTCAATCTCGAAGTCGACGTGATCGCCAAGTACGTTGAACGGATGCTTGGAGCACAACGGTGAATCTGAACACGATCTCCGAGGCGGTCGATGCACTCAAGTCAGGCGAATTCGTTCTCGTCGTCGACAACGAGAACCGCGAGAACGAAGGGGACCTGATCATCGCGGCTGAAGCAGCGACGGAAGCCAAGATCGCGTTCATGGTCAGATACACGTCGGGCCTGATCTGCCTGTCGACAGTGGGGGAGCGTCTTGACGAGCTAGATCTTCCGCTTATGGTCATGGACAACACCGAGGCGCACAAAACGGCGTTCACCGTGTCGATCGACTACAAGGTCGGTACCACGACAGGCATCTCTGCCGCCGATCGAGCAGCAACGATCCGTGCTGTGGCAGACCCGCGGTCCGGACCCTCTGATTTCTCACGACCTGGCCATGTCTTCCCGCTGCGCTATCACGAAGGTGGTGTTCTCGAACGCCAGGGGCACACAGAGGCCACTGTGGACCTTGCCCGACTTGCAGGCATGTTCCCTGCGGGCGTCCTGTGCGAGATCGTCAACGATGACGGCACGATGCGCAAGGGCGACGACCTTGTTGCCTTCGCTCAAGAGCACGGCCTCGTGATGATCTCTATCGATGATCTTGTCGCATACCGCTGGAGAACCGAGGTCCTCGTCACCCGCGAATCGGATGCACAACTGCCTACTCCCTTCGGAGTATTCGACCTCATCGGCTACCGCTCTCATACCGATGACAGCGCACACGTAGCACTCACGATGGGTGAGGTTTCAGGGAAACAGGACGTCCTCACAAGGGTCCACTCAGTGTGCCTGACTGGCGATGTCTTCGGTTCCTTGCGATGCGATTGTGGGGCCCAACTCGATGAGTCGATGCGTCTGATCGCAGAAAACGGTGAAGGGGTCATCGTCTACAACGCTGCTCACGAAGGTCGAGGAATCGGCATACTCTCGAAGATCGCTGCCTATGACCTACAGGATCAGGGTCTCGATACCGTCGACGCGAATCGACAGATCGGCCACGCTGACGATGCACGCCACTACGGCGTTGACGCACAGATCATCCACGACCTTGGAATCGAGTCAGTACGCCTGATGACGAACAACCCCGACAAGGTCGAACAACTCGAACGCTACGGCGTCAAGGTCACCAGCAGGCAAGCCATCTGGGTGGGCGAGACGCGGGAGAACCGCTTCTATCTCGACACGAAAGCCGCACGAATGGGCCACATCATCGAAGGAGACTCCTATGCAGACCGATGACACCGACACGAGCGTCCTCAACGCAACCGGATTGCGGATCGGCGTTGTGACAGCTCTGTTCAATCGCTCCATAACGCAAGGTCTCAAAGAAGGGGCTCTCGAGTACCTCGCGGAGGCAGAATCCGATGAGGTCATCGTCGTCGACGCACCGGGCGCCTTCGAGATACCTCTCATAGCAGCAGCCCTTACCAGCGCAGGTGTGGATGCGGTCGTGTGCCTCGGTGCGGTTATCGAGGGTGACACCGACCACTACGCCCATGTGGCCCACCGGGCGTCAGAAGGTCTCATGCGTGTGCAGATCGACACAGGCGTCCCGATCGCGTTCGGCATCCTCACTGTTCGCGACCTTCAGGACGCCGAGATCCGATCGCGCCCCGGACCAGGGAACAAGGGCAGAGAAGCAGCCCACGCCGCCGTGATGACGGCCCTGACACTGAAAGCAATTGGGTGAACCGCCTTCCGCTATCCGCCTTCAGCCATCAGCCAGAGGGCGCTCGGGCCTTCGATGTACGACTTACCCGGTTTCTGGCGGTGAGCGGAGAGCGGAAGGCGGTGAGCGGAGAGCGGAGAGCGGATGGCTCCCCAGTGCCAAGTACCAAGTACCAAGTGCTATCGTCTTCGATACAACCCGTAAGTGGAGGCGCCTGCTTCCCACCTGTCCACCGAGCGAGGTGCGATGGGTCCGAATATCGACGGCTCATCACGCTGTCTCTATTCGTGTAGGCAACCTCCGCTGCTGGAAGACCACAGATCAGGAGGTACTCCCATCGCGGAGCCAAGGGTTAACGAACGAATCCGTGTCAAACGAGTGCGTCTCATCGCGCCAGACGGTGGACAGATCGGCGAGAAGGACATCGACGAAGCTCGCTGGCTCGCAAGCGAGTTGGGATTGGACCTCGTCGAGGTAGCCCCCGACGCCAGGCCTCCAGTCGTACGCATGATGGACTACGGAAAGTACAAGTACGACCAGTCGGTCAAGGCCCGCGAGGCGAGAAAGAACCAAACCCGTACCGTCATCAAGGAAGTCCAGTTCCGGCCAAAGATCGGCTCAGGAGACTTCGATGTCAAGAAAAAGCGGGTGATCAAATTCCTTCGCCAGGGTGACAAGGTCAAGTGCACCATGAGATTCCGTGGCCGTGAGGTCGCGCACCCTGAACTCGGGAGAGACATCCTCCAAAGACTCCACGACGATGTGGAGGCATACGCAGAGATCGAAACGATGCCGCGCCTTGAAGGACGAAACATGACAATGGTCCTGGCACCAGCCAGAGACATGCCGACAGAGATCGAGATCGAATCAGACGACGAGTAGCTCAACGCTCGGGTCTGTGTGATAGGAGAACAACGTGCCGAAGATGAAGACGAAGAAAGCCGCAGCCAAGCGTTTCAAACGCACAGGCACCGGCAAGATCAAGCACCGCAAGGCCTGGCGCGGCCACAACAAGAACAAGAAGTCCTCGGCGCGGTGGCGTCGTGAAAAGGGGACAGGAACGCTCAGCGGTAAAGACGCCAAGAACGTCGACCGCTTGCTCAACTAGCTAGGAGGCCCTCATGGCTCGTGTAAAACGGTCTGTGAACGCGCGTAAGAAGCGCAAAAAAGTATTGGATAGGGCCTCCGGGTACACCGGGGCCAGAAGTCGTCGCTATCGCGTCGCCAGAGAATCGGTCATGCACGCAATGCAGGACTCGTACGACCATCGTCGTGCGCGCAAGGGCCAGTTCCGCCGCTTGTGGATCCAGCGCATCAATGCGGCAGCACGCATCAACGGGACGACCTATTCGAGGTTCATGGCTGGACTCAGGGCCGCAGACATCGATGTCGATCGCAAGATGCTCGCGGAGATGGCTGTCAACGACCCTGAGGCGTTCGCTGCTCTTGTGGTCGTCTCGTCCGACGCGACCACAAACGCCTGAATCCAGATTGCCGGATGACAGATACCAGACAACAAGGTTTCTGGTATCTGTCATCTGATATCTGATATCTGATGACAGACGTGATCACGTCGAGGGCGAATGGTCGGGTGCGCTCGGTGCGTGAACTCCATCAACGTAAGGCCAGGGTCGCTCGCAGTGAGACGATCATCGAAGGTCCAACCGTGTTCGGGGAGTTCCTCGACGCTGGTGTGGTGCCCTCTATAACGCTGTGCACACCACAGGACACCATCACGATCGACCGGTGCGCCGAACTCGGCATGGACCCGGTCGTGGTGACACAGGACGTGCTTGGATCGGTCTCTGACACAAGGACTCCTCGCAGCCCTGTGGCGGTTGTGCCTATTCGGCCGCCCGAGCAGTTCCGCGCACGCAACACGCTCGTTCTTGTCGATATCCAGGACCCAGGCAACGTCGGCACGATGATCCGAAGCGCAGCCGCACTCGGATGGGATGTGGCCGTCAGCGGGGCAACAGCAGAGGCCTGGTCTCCCAAGACGGTGCGCTCGAGTGCCGGTGTACTCGTCCATGTCAGGATCATCCAGACAAGCGATCCTGTTAAAAACGCAAAGGCCGCGGGTTTGGCAACCGTAGCCACCGTCGTTGTAGGAGGAGCCCAGCCTCACCCACTGGCTGACCCTGTGGCGCTACTGGTCGGGTCCGAGGCGCATGGGCTATCCGCAGACATCGTGGAGCAGTGTGATCTTGCAACGACCATCACGATGCCTGGCGGTACCGAGTCTCTCAACGCGGCAGTGGCAGCCTCGATCGCTATGTATGCCATGACCGTGCTTGACGGGTCCTAGCTTCCTGATACGATACGTGCCATGAGTCACCTGCGTTGGGACGACGGATCGTTTATGGGCTGAAAAGCCCGAGTTCAACGCGCACACCACAAGCACACACCGAACCCGGAGCCGTATCCGGGTTCTTCTGCATCCTGGACGGTTCCCGAGAGGAACCGATCACATGTCGGCCATCACTAACCTTGCTGCTTCCATGGATTCAATGCACCAAATCTTTATCAAGGCAGCCGCCGATATTGGCGACACCACATCTCTCGAACAACTCGACGCTGTCGACGCCGCCCTCCTGGGGCGCGGATCGTCCATCTCAGAGTCGCGGCGAGGCCTGGGAGCCATCAAGGATCCTGAAGAACGCCGAAACACCGGCCGAGCGATCAATGACGTTGCGAACCAGATCAAGGACCTCGTGGCCTCCAGACGTGCGACACTCGCAGCGACGGAGGAAGCAACGGCGCTCGCCGCGGACAGCGTTGATGTGACCCTCCCTGGAAGAATGCCCCCGAGAGGGACGCAACACCTCATCACACAGACCATCGCCGAGATCGTCGACATATTCGTGAGCCTCGGCTACACGATGGCCACCGGCCCAGAAGCGGAGACCGAGTTCTACAACTTCACGGCGTTGAACATACCCAGGACACACCCGTCACGGCTTGAGAGCGACACGCTCTACCTCGACTACGGGGACGAGGATGACGAAGTACTGCTACGCACGCACACCTCGCCAATGCAGGCCAGATACATGGAGATACACGACCCACCCGTCTACGTTGTTGTCCCCGGGAAGGTCTTCCGCGCCGATGCCACCGATTCAACGCACTCACCCGTGTTCCACCAGGTCGAAGGCCTCGCCGTCGATGAGAACATCACGTTCGCTGATCTCAAGGGAACGCTCGCAACGTTCGCCAGAGAGTTCTTCGGCAAAGGCACGAAGGTCAAGTTCATCCCACACTATTTCCCGTTCACAGAGCCCTCAGCCGAGATGCATGCCTACTCGAACGGCAGATGGATCGAGTTGATGGGTTGTGGGATGGTGAACCCTGCGGTGTTCGAGCACGTCGGATACGACCCTGACAAAGTAACAGGATTCGCATTCGGCATGGGGCCTGAACGCCTCGCGATCATACGCCACGGGATCACAGACGCACACGGCAACAATGACCTGCGCCCCCTGCTTGACCCAGACGAACGCATCTTGGGGCAGTACCTATGAAACTCACACTCTCATGGCTCAGAGACTTCGTCGACCTGCCAACCAGTGACCCCACAGAAATCATCGACGCCTTTGAGAGTCTCGGTCATGAGATCGAGGACTGGCGCATCATCGAACCGACCTTCACGGGGGTCGTCATTGGGAAGGTCCTCGAGGTCTCCGCCCATCCGAACGCCGACAAGGTCAGACTCACGCGGGTCGATGTCGGGACCGAGGTCCTCGACATCATCTGTGGGGCGTGGAACTTCGAGGCCGGTGCCATCGTACCCGTAGCAGTTCCAGGAGCAGTGCTCGGCGGCGATTTCACGATCACACGAAGAGATATCCGTGGCATCACATCCAATGGGATGATCTGCTCTGAGACCGAACTTGATCTCGGCGCCGAAGCCGACGGCATCATGGTCCTCAACGGTGACTACCCGAACGCTGGAGGGCGCATCGGTGCGACGTTCGCCGAGGAGATCGGCTTTCCCGACATCTTCTTCGACATCAACGTGACCCCGAATCGTCCGGACTGCCTCTCGGTCTACGGACTGGCACGTGACCTTGCCGCATTCTATGAGATACCGCTGCGGGCACCAGGGATCGCTGTCACCACCTATGGAGACCCAACGGCCGTCGCTGTGACAATCGACACCGCCGACTTGTGCCCCAGGTTCGCAGGGAGACAGGTCCGGGGTATCACCATGGGCCCATCGCCCCATTGGCTTCGACGTCGTCTTGAGGTCGCTGGTGTCCGACCGATCTCGAATGTGGTGGACGCTTCCAACTACGCAATGATCGAGTTCGGCTACCCCACGCATGCGTTCGATGTCGAGCGCCTCGGCGACACGATCGTCGTCCGATCGGCACGCGACGGCGAAACGATCGTCACTCTCGATGACCAGGAACGCGTCCTCACGTCTGACGACATCGTCGTGACCGACGGAACCAGGCCCGTCGCCATCGGCGGGGTCATGGGCGGTGCATCCACAGAGGTGCACGATGGAACCACAGATGTGTTCATCGAAGCGGCGTACTGGAACCCTCCGAACATACTGATGACCTCGAAACGCCTTGGTCTGCGTTCGGAGGCATCTGCGCGCTTCGAACGTGGCGCTGACCCGTCGTTCTGTCCCAGTGGAGCAGACAGGGTCGCCCAACTCCTCGCGATGACGGCTGGCGGCAAGCCAGCCCCATCGCCTGTTGACGTGAACCCGGGAAACATCACGCCGTGGACGATCACTTACCCGCTCTCTGACACAGCCAGGACCCTCGGTATTGCGCTTTCGGCCGAAACGACGACATCGCTGCTCGAACGCCTGACGTTCGGCGTCACGGGGACCGACCCGCTCACCGTCATCGTGCCCACCCGGCGGCCAGATGTCCGCAACCCCATCGACCTTGTCGAAGAGATCGCCAGACTGCATGGGTTCGCAAGCATCCCTGACACCGTGCCATCTGGACCTGGTGAAGGGCTACCTCTCGACGAGACGCGGCTACGGACGCTGCGCGACATCATGGTCGGAAACGGGCTGTCTGAGATTCTCACGTTCTCGTTCATCGGAGTGGATGACCTCGAGCACCTGTATCCCGAGGATCCTGCTGGCGTCGGAAACGCCATTGCTGTCGTGAACCCCCTCAACGACACCGAGGGGGTCATGCGCACCTCGCTGATCCCTGGGCTGCTGAAGGCTGCATCCACGAACCTCGGGCGCAGGCTCCCGTCCGCAACGCTGTTCGAGGTAGGAAAGGTCTTCCTTCGCTCAGCGGGCAAGATCCCGGACCAGCCCGATCGGCTGGGCATCATCCTTGCTGGAAGGCCCGACGCCGTGTGGCATACACAGACCCGTGAATTCGATGTCTACGACGGAACAGGCCTTGTCGAATTGGTGGCATCCCAGATGCGGGTTCCCGACATCAACCTCGTCCAGAGCCAAAGGGCACCGTTCCACCCCGGCCGATGCGCCGACATCATGTCAGGTGACGTCCGAATAGGGACGGTAGGGGAGATCTCCCCTTCGATCGCAACGTCATTCGGCCTGAGCGGGCGCGTCGTGGTGGCTGAGGTCGATATTGCCGACCTGGTCGCAGACCGCGGGCATTGGCAGTATGAGATACCGAGCAACTTCCCACCTGTCGTCTTCGACATGGCTTTCGCCACGCCAAACACGGTGCCTGCATCGGAGGTCCTGGAGGCAGCCGATGCAGCCGCAGGAGACCTACTCGAGCACAGCCAACTGTTCGACGTGTTCTCCGGTGAATCGCTTGGGGATGGCCTCGTCTCCTACGCAATCAACTTCCGATTGCGCGCACCGGATCGGACGCTCACCGATGACGAGGTCGGACCGGTTCGCATGGCTATTGCCGAGGCCGTGGCCTCGGCAACCGGTGCGACACTGCGAGGCGAACTCTGAAGCAGCCCGGACTCGCTGAGATTCTCGGCGAGGACGCTCTCGCTGTTGCGCCGTTCCTGCTCGGCGCAACGATCTCGACCACAGTATCGGGTGCTGCTGTCGAGGTCACGATCGATGAGGTTGAGGCGTACTGCGGTGCAGATGACCCTGCCAGCCACGCCTTCAGGGGAATAACGGAGCGAACCGCGCCCATGTTCGGCCCTGCCGGGACGATCTACGTCTACCGGTCGTATGGCATCCACTGGTGCGTCAACATCGTTTCGGGTCCACAAGGCGTCGCTCAAGCCGTTCTGATACGTGGGGGCAAGGTGACTCGAGGGCTCAACACGGCAATAGCCCGTCGAGGACGTGACGACCACCTCGCGGACGGTCCTGGAAAGCTCACCCAGGCACTGGCCATCGATGGCACCATGAGCGGAACCATGCTCGGTGGCGGACCCATCTCCCTGGGGCTCCGCACAGGTCGACCGATTCCTCATGTCACAACGCCAAGGATCGGCATCTCAAAGGCCACGGACAGACCGTGGAGGTTCGTTGCCACAGTCACATAGGCAACGAGACGCTACACCGCGCCTGTACCCTGTCGCCGTATGCCAACAGCCCAGGAACAGTTCGAATACATCACGAGGACTGTCGATGTCACGCTCCCTGAGGGATCGCTTCTCGAACAGCTCGAGCGCGGTACGCCGCTTCGGGTCAAGCTCGGAATCGATCCGACAGCCCCCGACGTCACACTCGGCTGGGCTGTCGTCTTCGACCTTCTTCGCCGGTTCCAGGAGATGGGCCATACCGCCGTTCTCATCCTCGGCGACTTCACCGCACAGGTTGGTGACCCAACGGACAAATCGGCAACGAGGCGTCGCCTCTCGTCAGACGAAGTGAACGGCTACATCGATGCCTTCCTTCCCACAGTCGAATCGCTACTCCTTCCCGAAAGACTCGAGATCCGGCGGAACTCTGAATGGCTTGGGGCCATGGACATGGCCGATGTCCTCGAGATGACAGCACAGGTCACCGTGTCTCGCCTCATGGACCGCGAGGATTTTTCAAAGAGATGGAGAGAGAACGAGCCGATCTCTCTCATCGAGTTCATGTATCCGTTGCTTCAGGGAACCGATTCGGTTGCGATCAACGCTGATGTCGAGATCGGTGGGAACGATCAATTGCTCAACCTCTTCATGGGCAGAGACCTCCAGCAGAAGGCAGGGCAGCCGGGGCAGTCTGTGGCAACGGTTCCTCTCCTGGTCGGTACAGACGGTGAACACAAGATGTCACAGTCACTGGGCAACTACATCTCCGTCAGAGACACTGCGAATAACATGTTCGGCAAAACGATGTCCATTCCCGATGACCTGATGCCCCAGTGGTTCCGGCTTGCTGCTGGTGCCACCCGTGAAGAGGTAACCGAGATCGAACGCGGACTGGGCGATGGGACCTTGCACCCGGGGGAGACGAAGCGACGGCTCGCCCGCGCGATAGTTGAGAAGTATCATGGGAGTGATGGCGCTCGCGAGGCTGAAGAGATGTTCAACACCCTGTTCAGATCCAAGGGTGTACCCGATGACATTCCGACCGTGCCTCTCGACGAGGAAGAATCCGTCTGGTTGCCTGCGCTACTGCGCCGAGCTGGCCTGACAACCTCCAACGGGGAAGGCAGACGGCTCATCGCCCAGGGCGCCGTGAAGGTCGATGGGACCCGGATCGAAGATGAGACCGTCGCCCACGCCGAGATTGTCAACCGAGTGGTCCAGGTTGGGAAACGTAGATTCGTTCGCCCGGTTCCAACAGCGACCACTGCTCCCGATTCGGACGGAATCGATGGATAGCGCGTGACCCCTCAACAGGACAGAGACGACACCGGGCGAGCGCCACTTTCTGCCTACCTCAACAACTCCACGATCCGTGGTGTAGCGCTCATCGGGTTGGGCTTGTTCGCTCTTGCGGTGCCGCGGGCATCCCATTTCGTCCTTGGCATCAGCGTCGCACTCGGGTTGATCATATTCGGGGTAACCGATATCAGGGCAGCGTGGCGTTCCGAACCGAAACAATGGGTCGGTATGCTCCTCGGTTCCCTGTACCTGTTCGGTGCCGTGTTCCTTCTCCTACGAACCGACCAAACCATCCGGTTGATAGCCCTTGTCGTGGGAACAGTCCTCATATTTCGCGGCCTACTCGAGGCATTTGCCGCTATCCGCACCCGTGCAACAGAGCCGACGTGGACATACGACATGACCCGAGGCTTTCTCGCTGCAGCCTTCGGTGCGATCGTCCTGATCATCCCCGAAGCGATTATCGGTGGAGCCATCTTCGCGATAGCCGGAGCAGCGATCATCTCAGGGGCGGTCTCGTTGTCCGTCGGGATAACTGTGGCCCACGACGTCGACATCAATCCCAACATCCAGACGTTGAAGTTCCTCAAGGATTGGTTCCGTGAGAGGGACTCCGGTGAGGAGATGCGCGCCAGCGTTGTCGACAACCTCTTCTTCGAGGAACCTGATGCCGTCCAGAAACAAACGGGATTCTGGGTTCTGTTGGTCCTGTCGACGGCAATCGCCACGTTGGGCATCATGGCTGACTCCACGGCAGTCGTCATCGGCGCGATGCTCGTTGCCCCGCTGATGACACCGATCATGGGAGTGAGCGTCGCGATCGTCAACGGTTGGCCTCGCAGGGTGTCTCTTGCGTTTGCAACCGTGGCCGGTGGTGTTGCAGTATCCGTTGGCGTTGCCTGGATCCTTGCCGCGTGGGTGCCGCAACTGGTTCCACTCGCGGCAAACTCTCAGATTCAGTCCAGGATCTCACCAACACTGATCGACCTGCTCATTGCAATAGCTGCGGGCGCTGCGGGCGCATATGCAACGGTCGACAAGCGAGTGTCGTCGTCGATCACAGGTGTTGCCATCGCTGTGGCACTTGTACCGCCTCTTGGTGTTGTCGGTGTGATGCTCAAGGCCGCAGAGTTCGGTGATGCTGGCGGAGCCTTCCTTCTCTTCCTCACCAACCTCGTAGCGATAATCTTGACCGCCTCACTCGTCTTTGTGGTCACAGGACTGGTCCCTATCGACCAGTTCAGGAAGAATCGCGCCAGAACTCGCACAGCCATCGCTACCGTCACGCTCGCTGCATTGGTGATCACGATTCCCCTGTTCTTCACTTCCGAAGGTATTATCGCGAGCGCTTCGAGACAGTCCACAGCGCAACAGATCACCGAAGATTGGTTGGCAGATTCCGAAGGAATAGATCTCGAACGCGTCGTCGTGAGTAGCAACGAGGTCAAGGTTCAGATGTCAGGTGAGGGAGACGTGCCTGATGTCGCAGACCTCGAGCAATCACTCGAGGAAGCGTTCGACACTGACGTCTTCGTTGATGTGGAGTTCTTCCCCTCAGTACGCATCACCTCAGACGATCTTTAGGCTGGAGTTCTGACACTCAGTATGCTTGTGCGATGGAATCCGCCAAGGACACAAGAACGCTTCATGTCACGCTCAGCGGAGACATCTATCTGAAATCTCGTCGGACCCAGCAACGGTTGATCCGCATGGTCAGAGCTAATCTCGACAAAGCGCTCAGTGCCGCCGGATATCGGGGTCCCGTCCAACGGATCGGGACCCACCGCTTCAGTCTCGCGCCAGATCCAGAGTCCTTCGATAGCGTGAGGTCTCGTGCATTGCGCGTCTTCGGCATTGGCTCGGTGGACGTTGTTGTCGAAGCCGAGTACACGACCATGGACGATCTAGCCCAAACGGTTGCATCGTTTAGCGCTGAGCGAGTACGCGGTCGAACCTTCGCTGCCCGCGTGAAGCGTCGGGGAACTCATACATGGAACTCAGTAGACCTTGCTCGAGCGATCGGTGCGGAGCTCATAGATGTCGGCAGATCCGTGGACCTGACGAACCCAGAGGAATCTGTCGACGTGACCGTGCTCGATGACAAGGCCTTCATCGTCCTCGACCACAAGCGTGCCGCCGGTGGGCTTCCGATCGGTACACAGGACAGGGTGCTCTGCCTCATCTCGGGAGGCTTTGACTCGGTGGTAGCCGCTTGGATGCTGATGTCGCGAGGATGTAGCATCGACTTCGTCCACTTCTCCCTGAACTGCGCCCAATCAGACCATGCCCTTGCGGTCGCAGGAGAACTCGTGTCCGCCTGGGGGTATGGCATGGATCCGACCGTGCACCTCGTCGAGTTCCAACCCGTCAAGGACGCTCTCTTCAAGCATGTGGAGTCGAGGATGCGCCAGGTAACACTCAAGGTGCTGATGGCCGATGGAGCAAGCAGGATCGCGCGCAATGAAGACATCTCGGCTCTCGTCACGGGCGATGCGCTCGGCCAGGTATCCTCCCAGACGCTCCCACACCTCGTTGCCGTCTCAAAGGCAAGCGCCACTCCGATTCTTCGCCCGCTCCTTGGCCTCCCGAAAGAAACGATCATCGACTTCGCACGCGCTGTCGGCACGGCTGAACTCTCCGCCAGAGCCCAGGAGGTGTGTGATCTCTCCGAAGGACATCCCGTGGCGACCGCCGCCACCCAGGCAACCGTCGATTCCACTATCGATGCAATGCCAGCCCACGTGCTCACTGACGTCATCGCAACAGCCAAGGTGTTCAAGCTGAGGGACTGGGAACCAGGGCAGATGTGAGGAGAGCGAACGGCCAACGGCCAACGGCCAACCGCCAACCGCCAACCGCTAACCGCTGACCGCTAACCGCTGACCGCTAACCGCTGACCGCTGACCGCTGACCGCTGACCGCTAACCGCTGTCCGCTGTCCGCCATCCGCTATCCGCTGTCCGCTATCCGCAATCCGCAATCCGGCATCCGCCATCTGGCATCTGTAATCCGGCTCTTCGGAAATGAGCGGGG
>Ga0164313_10000524_pt1 | contig 31199 bp, 27 predicted proteins | sample GuaBasSedimGuay4_FD_113735 | JGI IMG/M metagenome (GOLD analysis project Ga0164313, IMG submission 113735) | Subseafloor sediment microbial communities from Guaymas Basin, Gulf of California, Mexico - Guay4, Core 4569-4, 0-3 cm | ecosystem: Environmental > Aquatic > Marine > Hydrothermal vents... | reverse complement strand
GGGGTTTAGATGCAGGAGCTGCATTCAATGTGGTGAATTATATGCCTGATAGTATTGCTGACATGCAAAGTGTTGAGGGCTTTTTTGGCACTGACCTGAATTTATTTGATATTGGCGACTTCAGTTTATCTACTACAGCGAGAGCTTTCCCAAGCTTTACTGAATCAGGTAGGTGGCGATTTGACTTTAACCTTGATACAAAATATGACCTGCCATTAGAGTTTTATATAAAATTAGGTTTGTCGCTGAACTACGATAGCAGACCTCCAAGCGGTTCAGACCTGGATTATGTGCTGTACACAGGTTTTGGATGGGAATGGCCTTGATCCGTAACCCGGAGAATGCAATGCTAAGATGTTATGATGCAGGAACAAATCTCCTGTAATGTTCGTATCTCTCAAAAATCTCGAATACATAGGTAAATGGTTCAATCCCCCTGGCATATCCATAGTGAACAACCGGATCATTAAAATATTCCGGGTCTGACAATTTTAAAATATACAGTTCAACATGGTCATCCCACATATAAGTATCAACCTGATCCTTTTCAGCAAGGTTTACAGCATCCCTGACATGATAATAGCCACAGTTATATGATGCCATTACAAATTTTAAACGTTGAATCGAATCTGGTATATCTTCCCATCTGTCCCATAAATACTTAAGATATTTTGTCCCTCCTTTAATGTTCTCTTCAGGATTAGTCCTGTCATTTACTTTAAGTTCTTCAGCAGTTGCAGGCATCAATTGCATTAAGCCCTGTGCCCCTGCCCATGATTTGGATTGAGGGTTAAACTTTGATTCCTGGTAAACAAGTGAGCTTACAAGTCGCCAATCCCAACCCAGGATTTCTGAATATTTTTGTATCAAATTATCATACTGGCTTATTTTTCCGCTGGTTGTACTAAAATAGTCGTCCAATATCCGTTTCCTGAAATCACGTTGGTTTTCGAAATACTTCTTATAAATTATATTGTAGTCAGGTTTTCCTTTTATTTCTGCAAGCCAGTTGTTAACAGCTGATAATAATTCAGGTGAATCCTCTCGCACTCCCCAAGCAATTCGTTGTGAGAAACTCATGGGCACTTTGATATCCAATTCAGGATAATAAGAAGCATTGATGGAAGCTATATTGTTATCAGCAACTGTGTATTTGATCTCTCCGTCAACCACCATCCTGATTAGTTTTTCAGTTTCAATATTGGCCGGTACTGTATCAATGTATATTACATCGCCAATCTCTTCCATTAAATTGTCCAGCCTTTGCAGGTAGGATGATTTGGCCCGTACTGATACAGTTTTGCCGATCAATTCAACATTATCAGAAATCAATGCTTCCTGTATTTCGTGTAATCTCATTTTGCGCCAGTTATCCGGCTTTTTCTGGATCAGTACCTGGTGACTTAGAAATAATGGATTGGTGAAGCTAATGTATTTTCGACGATTTTCGGTTATTGCCAAGCCGTGAGCTATAATGTCCGCTTTTCCTTCATGTAAAAAGCTCATAAGCTCATTTATGTTTTTCGCAGTTAATATTTCCAATTCAACATCCAGGTGATCAGCAATACGGTCCAGAAGTTCATACTCAAAGCCCATCGCCTGGCCTCTGTATAAAAAATAGCTGGTACTGCTGTACATCGTTACTGCTTTTAACACACCGCTTTTTTTGATTTCATTTAAATCCCTGCTTGCTCCGGAACTTCCACTAAAGATATCTTCAAGTGTTTTTTCTGAAAGCGCATTGCCACTTTGATCATTTGGAAGAGGCATATTTTGTTGAGAACGGTCGCAAGCAAAAAGACCTATCAACAATAAAAGGAGAAGTAGATAATCAAACTTTAATATTTTCATGTGTTGTAGTATATATAACAAATCTACTAAAAAGTGATCTATTGCTCAAAAGCTTCAGATATTCGAAATGCCTAGTTGGAAACCAGGTTATGAAAAAGGCGTAGCTGTAATGGTTGAATACAACGTGCCAATTAGTTTTAAATTAGATTAAAATACAATCTTAACGTTTTATTTCTTTTTGCCCAGTTTTTGATTTGTTGAAAAATCAATTTCCTGATCAATTGACCTCAGGTGTAAATCGTGTTGTGGGAATGGAATTTCAATTCCTGCAGCTTTCAGTTCATCAAATACTTTAAAAATGATCTCGCTACGTATCCTTATCCATTGATCGAAATTGTACGTCCAGAAAAGCATCCTGAAATCTAATGAGCTTTCTCCAAGGTCTCTAAAAAATACATTGGGTTCCGGGTCATCAACAACATCCTTATGTTCCTTAAGTATTTTTAATAACACTTCGTGCACTTTGTGCGGGTCAGAACTATATGATACACCGACAATAACTTCAATTCGTCTTCGCTGATCTGATAAAGTCCAGTTGACCACTTCGTTGGAAATTAAGTTTCCATTAGGCACTATAATCTCAGCACCATCAAACGTCCTAACATTGCTCGACCGGATGCCAATAGACCTGACATTTCCCATTAAAGTACCTACTTCGATGGTGTCACCTATTTTAATAGGTCGTTCAAATAATAATATCAAACCAGAAACCAGGTTATTGAAGATATTTTGAAGGCCAAAACCAATACCTACTCCAAAGGCACCAAAAATTATGGTAAACTCGCTCATAGGAAATCCTGCCGCACTTACAGCAAGAAATATTCCTATCGTAACCAGTGAATATTTAACCATCATTGAAATAGTGTGAGGCAAGCCTTTTTCAAGTTTCATTTTGTTCAAAACATCATCTTCTAAAATTACTCTGACAATTTTGGAAACAACTATGGATAGCCAGATGACGAAAAAGAAAACAAACAGTTTACTCCAGCTAAAGAGCATAGAACCAATTTCCCGTTCCTTTGTAAACCACTCAATTATTCCGTCATACACAGCAGTTTCCCAACCGATGATTTTTAATAAATAATAGATAAGGATAATAAGGGCCGCAATATTGAAGAGGCGGGTAGTTTTTTTGATCAGAAATGACCTGTTGCGCTTAACCACATTGGCTTTCCCTGCGAATTTACTCTCAATAAATAATACAGTAAAACCATTGACAACAACTAACGACAGGGCAATTAGTGTTGCTGCCAATGCGTTACCTGCGACTGTGAATAAAAAGAATTCGGAAAGTCTAACCTTACCAAGAATGTTACCAAAAAGACCTATTAAAGCCATCACCAGGTGAATGTAGCAAAGGATGAGAATAAAGCCGGTGAGCTTATTTTTTTTATCGTCCTGTCGCTTATTACGGTATATAAAATAGGATAATGCAGCCGCTTCGATAAGGGCGATAAAAAACAAGATGAACCTCGATATTATGTTACTGGATGGTAAATTAATATATACCAGTTGGAGCAGGATCACCGCACCAAATGAATAGACATAAATATGGTATCTGCGATGAAGGATACCAATCAAAATTAAAACGATCGGAATAATAACGAGGAAGCGCATCAAATCATTAAATACAAGAGGCTTGTTTGGATATAGGATGACAGAGGCAAATAAGCCTATGATAAGTGCTGCACTAACCGGCCGGGAAAGGATCACTTTAAAGCGCTTTATAAAAAAGGCTCCTTCATCATCGCTTGCCTTGATATGCATTCGATTCAGGTAGATAAACAATATTATAAGGGCGATAATAAGCAATATATGGAAAAGTAAAATACCGATATTCAAGCCAATATAATTTTTTAAATTCTGCAGTTCAACCCTATAAAATGTAACAATAGATTCGCTAAGATTCCAATTGTTCTTTTCTGTGTAGTTAATGCTAAAAAACGATCGTTGGTTGCTTACGAAAAGTTGCTGCTGTTTGTTTAAAATCGAGCTTTCTATATCATCAATTCTGGTTTCTATGTTTGCATCAAGTATCATGATCTTATCAAGTATGATCAAGGCAATGTTGCTTTTTTCGTTGATAGCATTCAACGCAGTGTCAATTGTTTTCAGCACATCAGCAATTCTGGTGTGAATAGCCTCTGCAAATTCCTCATCTTCCAGCAACTGTTCAGTATTCTTCCATTTAGATGCTTCTCTTGATAATGAATATTTACTATCATCCAATTCGTGAAGAACAGACGTAATTGAAGAAACCTGGTCTTCAAGCAATGCTTGTTCCTGTTTCCAGAATATTAGTTTGTTTTGTAGTTTTCGTGTACTTTGAATAGTCAAATTTATTTGACTGCCAGATTGTAAGCGTAATTCTATAAGAGTGACCAGCGAATCGCTTTCCTTTTTCATTTGCAGCAATTCCTCTTCTTTTATCAATTTGTCAGATAAACGTTTTGTTTTTAAGCTTACTTCAGATGACCGGAGGGAAATATCAGCCATCTCGACAGTTTCAGCAGCTTGAACAGAATCAGATACAGTAGCCTCAACTTCTTGTGCGAAGGTGGGTCTGACACCGGGAAAGAGAACCGTAGTTAAGAAAACGAAAATAAACTGTAAATAATAAATGGATGATTTCATGCTATTAATGATTTATGTAAATAGAATTATCAGTTAATCAAAACGAGGCCATAAAGATAATAAATGATTAAAACGTTTCAGTTCCTGAAAAGTAGAATGCTTTCGACTTATGGCCAAATCCGAAATCGATATTAAGGTTGGTTCTAAAGTATTTGTTAACCATGAACCGTAAGCCAACACCTACACCGGGCTGGATATAATTAAATAAATGTATGCCAGTATATCTGTTTGATGCCGTAGTTGCATTTATAAATATAACACCACCTAATATTTTGGAACATGGCAAAATTGGAAACCGATACTCTACTTCTCCGTAAATTATATCCTCTCCCCTGTATCGACCAGGTACATAAGCCCTTCCTGATCTTCCTTTTTGGTCTTCGCCCAGGGCCATCAATGTTAAATAGGGCTGGTGACCTGTAAGTACAAAATTACCATAGGCCCAAAAAGCTATCAAATGCCGTGGTGTTTTTTTTGATAATGGCACGTAAGTTCTAAATTCTAACCATAAAGAAGATGAATTCTGGTCACTACCCAGGAAAGTCGGATTATACCGATAATTAATATTGGCATAATAACCCTTATAAGGATTCATTAAATTGTCACGGGAATCATAAACAACATTAATACTTAATCCGGAAAGCATATATTCATCTGTGTTAAAACCATAATACTTTGAATATAAATAATGCGGTGTTAACTGAAGCGGTAGTGTATCAAGGTCAAGCGACAGATCACTGATATTATTATAATAATCAAGATGGTAGCCTATCCCTGCATATACGCTTTCGGTGATTTTATAATTTATAATTTCATGAAACTTTATATAATCATAGAGCATGGGATAGGCTCCCTCGGTATTTTTTATGTTTGCTCCCTGCCATACCCAACTGCTATTTATAAATGTCGTGTCCGGAGCATTTGTGCCTAAACCCCAGGTGGGAGCCCTGTATATATAATAACGCCAATCACCTTGAAGAAAGAACTTGTTGTTAGTAGTGTAGACACTAGACTTAAGAAATGAAATAAATTGATTTTTTGTTGTTACAGATGCGGAGAGTCCAAAAAATGAGACCCTTGTAGTTTCTCTGGATCCCAAATACCAGCCAATTGAAGAACCTACACCTAATAATAATCCATTTGCCGGATTGGAAGAAACTGTTGGCAAAATTATGATCATAGTCCTTTTTGGTATCCTGGGCGGTTTGCTTTTTCTTCGAATAAGGTCTATAATATCTTTCTGTTCACAATTTTTAGGTGGTTTTACTTTAATTTTCTCTATTGAATCGTTAATTTGACAATAACATAAGTTGCTGCTATAGATTAGCAGAGTTAACAGGATAACTATATCAAATAATCTTATTCTCATGGAGAGAGTATGTAAAGTTAACAATTTAAACCTATTATCTACCAGATATTATCAAATTGAATACTTAGTAAGGACCTAAAATATTTCTAAATCGATAAAAGAATCACCGCAAAACATTGTTTAAGTGTAACTTATGAATAATATAAAATTATATGTTATATTATGTTGTATATTTACAATGTATGTATTATATTTGCAATATGAAATCAAGAAAAATATACAATAGGATATCCATATTAAGACAGGAAAAAGGAACATCAAGAAAAGAGCTTGCTGAAAAAATTGGAGTAAATTTTCAGACTGTCGGATATCTAGAGAGAGAAGAATACAATCCAAGTCTGGACTTAGCATTTAGAATAAGTGAGAATTTCGGGCTGCCGATTGAACTGATCTTTTCGACCAAACCCTTAAAACCCCTGATTGAAGAAATTATCCAGCTTAAAAATAAAATAGGAGAATCGTAAAATGAAAAATCAAAAATCAAAGAAACAGAACAGAATTTGGATTTTACTTAACTTTATAAGTCTGATTGCAGGAATATCATTATTTTATATGGTGAAAATCTACCATTGGCCATTATCTTATTTATTAATCGAGATAGTAATACTTGCGATATTTTTTATCTCACTTAATAAAGCATTTATAGTAACAAAGTTCTGGAAAATGGTCCATACATCATCTAAGAATTTAGATGAACGGGAAATGCAAGTTGTATTGAATGCTTTAAGATATGCCTATGGTATTTTTACTGTTGTTTGCCTTATAATTATTTATGCTTTTGCCATCGCAGAATCTAAGCCGATAGATGTTGTGCTCGCGGGTGGATTGCTTTACCTGGCACATACGCTGCCTGCAGCAATAGTAGGTTGGAATGAAAAAGTAATTTAGAGCATCCGTAATGAAGACATCTGCCATTTTGTTATTAATACTGCTGTCATTGTTTGCCAATGTTCGGTTGTATGCCTGTACGATATTTTACGTTGCTAAAGACAATAAAATATTTGCCGGAAATAATGAGGATTGGAAAGACCCCTATTCAAAAATATGGTTTTACCCTGCCGAGAACAACAAGTATGGCTGGATCAAGTTCGGTTGGGGAAGCGGATTCCCACAAGGTGGCATGAACGACCAGGGGCTTTTTTGGGATGCTTCAGCCGGTGCTTACCTTGCGATGCCTTTATCAGAAGCAAATAAAGAAAAATATCCGGGCCCATTAATGCAAAAAGTAATCGAAGAATGTGCCAATACAGAAGAGGTATTAGCAATTTTTGCAGAATATTATTGTGAAGATCAATACAAGGCACAATACCTTGTTGGGGATTCTTTAGGTAATTCAATTATTGTTGAAGGGGATCATATTATTTCTATTGACAGTACTTACCAGGTGCTGACCAATTTTTACCACTCTCACCCTGATTTAGGTGGTTATCCTTGCTGGCGACATGAAGTTGCCGTTGATATGTTGAGCAGTAATAATGATTTATCCGCATATTTCATTGGGTCAATATTGGATGCGACACATCAGGAGGAAAATTATCCGACTCAATACTCTAACATTTATGACCTTAAGAATTGCCACATATATTTATTTCATTATCATAATTATGAAGAGTTTATAGAAATAGACCTGATTGAAGAATTAAAGAAAGGATACAGGTCGTTTGACCTACCCGGACTGTTTTCCAGGATAAAATTACTGGCACCGGCAGAAGGAGAAAAAATCACATCAACGTCAGTAACGTTAAAATGGGAAGGAATACCCGGAAATAGTTATGAAGTGATATATTCCACTGACCCTGCATTTACAGAGACTAATTCAAAGTGCATGACAGGAACACTTCCTGAACTTAGCAATCATGCACAATTGCTCTATTTTCTTCCATTATTATTAATGATTCCATGGATTAAAAGAAAAAGGATTATTTATCCCTCAATGATCATCTTGTCTGTAGTTCTTTTCAGTTCTCAATGCAAGAAAGAAGAAACTCCAACTCCTGAAGTACAGCTTGAAGAAATGACTGAGACAATCAGCAATCTATTACCTGATACCACTTATTACTGGAAAATTAAAGCCCATGCTAAAAATCAGGATGATTTTCATAGTGAAACAATTACAAGGTATTTTAGAACGGGAAATTCTTAAATTTCTATGTAATAAGCCTTCTCATTTAGGCATACATATTCCTGGTTTATTTCAAACTTTTCCCTATTACAAAATCTTTAAGTTTTTCCGGTAAAAGAGATAGCAAACTTACCAAAGGATTGTGGTTGATGTTATAAACACACTTTGGATGTTTATCTATGCCTGCTTTCAATACAACTTTAGCCACATCTTCAACGGTTGTTATTTTGCCGATGTATTTCGAGATCGATTCGATAAAGTTGCTAAACTCTTTTTTAAAAAAGCTGTTTTCAATAGTTTTTGAAAAAATTATCGTATCGTCAATTATCTGGGTTTGAATAGCACCTGGCCTTATCAGGATACTCCTGACTCCTTTCAAAGACAGCTCAATTTTTATGGCTTTGTAGAGAGATTCCAATGCTTGTTTAGAAACGGCATAAGGCTGAAAAGGGGAGGGGACTTTATAACTTTCGCTGCTGATTACTATCAGCCTGCCACGTAAGTTGATCAAGAATGGCAGGAAATACTTTGTAAGCTCAGGCAATCCAAAAACATTGACATCGAATATCTTTTTCAATCGCTCAGATCCGGATTCACTCACCGGATAAAAATCAACGATACCTGCATTGCTGATTAATACATCCAGCTTTCCGAATTTCTCTACAACTATTTCGGCGCATTTACTCACATCATTTTCTGAAGTAACATCGAGTTTTATACAGGTAAAGCGTTCTTTATCTTTTACATCAGAAAATAAACCTAAATCGATATCAGTAGCAATTATATCAAATCCATCCTGATAGAATGCCTCTGCAATTGCACGTCCTAAACCTCTTCCGGCACCTGTGATAAGCACAACTTTTTTACTCATAAAACTGATTTAGTTTTTTACTTGCTTTGGTTTCAAAACGTAATCCAAATGTAAATCGGATTTGTTCTGTTGATAAACCGGCTGTATAAGATTTATATTTATAGTTCCTGAGATTAAATGCCGCTGTTAGATTGAAAAAGTAATTCGATCGGGTATATCCAATTGCCATCCGTGCCAGTAACTGTAGCGCTATAAGTTCTTTTGTTTCAGTATTAGCTTCTAAATCACTAATCTTATATTTCCTATATCCTATTCCCGGAACCCCGGCAAGGCTAATAAAAAAGCCTTTCTGTCCAATAACAAAAGTGTATAAATATCCTGCTGTAAGTCCAACAGTGGATGCTTTAAAACTTTTTAGGTTAAAATCAAGCCATAATGTATCAATTATTTCCTTTGGTATAAACCCGGAGTCTGTTGTAACTGCATCCTGGGTAAAGAAAATACCGCCTACAACACTACCGGCACTTTTTTTCTGTACCTGGTTTCCAACAAATGCTGCACGATAAGAAAATTTGTTATTGTTGAAAATATAGAACAAGTTCACCCCCATTGTAAAGACATTCATATCAGGAAACTGAGGAAAATAATCTTCATTCCATTGTACATAGTCATTTGGATTAGCAAGGTAATAGCCTTTATATCTCTGCAAATGTGCATCAAGTCCAACAGCTTTACTATAGATGCTTACCTGGAGATCGATCCTTTGCGTTTTCCCATATTTTTCGATTTGTTCTTTAGAACTGGGAAGCCCTAAAGAAATTCCAAGTCCGAGCCATTTATAATTAAATCCTACACCTATTGACACAGTACCATTTGGACGATATATAAGTGCTTTATCATCCTTTCTTAACTCGATAACATTGGCCTTATGTAATGCGAAAAATCGAAGAATAAATTGATTATTTAAATTTCTGTAAAATACGTTACCGGCAGTTGTATCATCCAGTATTATTTCTGACAAGCCTTGTTGCGACTTTAAAAGGCTGGGAATGAGCATAAGTAAGACCAATAATAACTGATATAGATGTGCTTTTTTATGCATTACCTCAATTCTAAAAAGTAAATCACTAAGATAAATAATTGAATCATTCTTATTTATAGTAAATTATTAAACTTATTACTTCAACAGATTCGCTATTTTTATACTTTCGCAAAAAAATAATCAGTCAGGGATAATTCATGTCAAAAAACCTTTATATCGCCGCATCGGAAGCTGAAGCCGGAAAATCATTGATCGTGCTCGGAATGATGGATTATATCTCAAGGCACATTACAAAAATCGGTTTCTTCCGTCCTATCGTAAAATCTGCCGATATAATGGATAACCATGTCAGGCTTATCTATAAACGGTTTAAGCTTGATTTTGCCTATGAGGAAATGTACGGCCTTACGAGTGAAGAGATGAATCAACATATCAGAAATGGCGATAACGACAGCATTCAAACGATTATTCTGAATAAATATAAAAACCTGGAACGTAAATGTGATTTTGTGCTGATCGAGGGAAGTGATTTCAGAACCCATCTGAGCAGTTATGAGTTTAACTTTAATATCAGGGTTGCTAATAATGTGGGAAGCCCGATTATTGCAGTCGTAAGCGGCAAGGGAAAAAACGTTGTTGAAGTGGTTGATTCAGTACAGGTAATGAAAGAGATGCTTGCACAAGAGAATTGCAATCAGTTGGGCACAATTGTTAACAGGGCAAATAAAAGTGACGTTTCCTCTATTAAAGCTTTGCTTGATAAAAATACATCAGATGGAGAACTGAATTTTGTTATTCCCGAACTGGATATGCTGCGAAAAGTTTCCATTCGACAGATAAGTGACATCCTGAAGGCCAGAGTGATATACGGAGAAAAGGATCATTTGAACTTCGTGGTGAATGATGTTAAAGTGGCGGCCATGAGCCTTGAAAGCATACTTAAGAATATAAAGGAAGGCGATTTAATAATTACCGGAGCAGACAGATTGGATATATTAGCGGCGTTGTCGTTAACTTTGATATCAGGCAATTTCCCTAAAATATCCGGTTTGCTTCTTAGCGGTGACTTCGCGCCTAATGAAGCATATTTGAGATTACTGAAAGGACTTCAGAAACTGCCAATAAACATTTTAAAGGTTGAAAGTGACACCTATAACACTGCATTGAATATTGATCGTATAAGGGCAGTGCTGATGCCTGAGAACGAACAGCGGATTGCCGTTGCCCTGAGCCATTTTGAAGACCATGTTGACAGTAAGCAACTGACTGAAAAAGTCACCATTAAGCATTCAGAAACTGTAACGCCCTTGATGTTTGAATACGAGCTTTTTGAACGTGCCCGTTCAAGCCGTAAACATATTGTATTGCCTGAAGGAACTGATGACAGGATACTGAAAGCCACCGACATCCTGCTTCGAAGGAATGTTGTGGATATCACCTTGTTGGGGAATGAAGAAGAAATTCTGGAAAAGGCATCTTCTTTAAGGCTCAATATCAAAACAGCCAACATTATCGATCCATACGATAACGACCTTACGCGTGAGTATGCATCAGAATATTATCGTTTGAGAAAACATAAAGGCATCACCAAACAAACAACCTTCGACCTGATGCATGATGTAAGCTACTTAGGCACCATGATGGTGCATAAGGGCCATGCTGACGGGATGGTATCCGGTGCAGCACATACCACGCAGCATACCATCAGGCCGGCTTTTGAATTTATAAAAACCAAACCGGGTGTTTCTATTGTATCCAGCTCTTTCCTCATGTGTATGAAGGATCGTGTGCTGGTATATGCCGATTGTGCCGTAAATCCAAATCCCAACTCTAAACAACTGGCAGATATTGCCATCAGCTCAGCCGAAACTGCTGTTATGTTCGGTATTGAAGCACGTATTGCCATGCTGTCATATTCTACAGGAGAGTCGGGTAAAGGTACTGAAGTAGAAAAGGTGAGAAAGGCCACTGAAATAGTTAAGCAGCAAAGGCCTGACCTGAAAGTAGCTGGTCCTATACAATATGATGCTGCTATCGACCTGACCGTGGCGCGACAAAAAATGCCGGACAGTGATGTTGCAGGGAAAGCCACTATTTTTATTTTTCCCGATCTGAATACGGGAAACAATACCTACAAAGCTGTTCAGCGTGCTGCCAATGTGGTGGCTATTGGGCCGGTTTTGCAAGGACTCAATAAACCGGTTAACGACCTCAGCAGGGGATGCCTTGTGAAGGATATTGTAAATACGGTTGTAATTACTGCAATCCAGGCACAGGAAGAATAATTTTATTTGTGTACTGAGCATAGCGAAGCCTACCTGTATCTAAAAAATTACTTTTCATAAATGAAACTTTATATATGTTTAACCGTAATAGATACTAACAATTATGATAATCCTTAATTGGTAGAAAAACAGACAAGCAAGTAACACTAATTATGAACCACTATAAAAAGTGGTAGCAAAGCAAGCGTAAATACTATTTATTTACGCTTTCTTTTTTATACCCTGCTAGAACCGACGTTTATTCTTTAATTATTTTATCACTTTATCATTGCTTTTTTCTAAAGGATAAAATGTATTTTTACATGTGTATATGCATAATAGAAAGAATGACAATGAAAACCCGAAAACTTTACATCTTTAACTATCAGTATTTACCGGGACGTATTGCCATGGGTATAATGCAAATAAACGCCATTGAGGTGCGTATATATACTACTGTACTCATTTAGAAATAAATATGAGAAAAATACTATGTTTATCAATAATCTGTTGTTTAAGTATTCTCTACTGCTTTTCACAGGAAAAAAACCTAATTGAAGATAAATTTCTGATTATACTTGATATTCAAGAGTACTATACAAACGACAAACTGCCTGAAGGAGATGCTCAAAAATTAATTGATTCTATCAACTATGTAATTAGCAATACAAGTCCAAATAATGTAATTTATATAAAGAGCATTCATAAGTTATTAAACCTATCCCTTTCCTATCCTTTTATATATGTTTCTCTTGATACACTGGCAATGTGTTTAGATAAGAGAATGAATTTAGTGAATGAGCATATTTTCTTAAAAGAAGAATCCAATACATTTACTGTAAAAGAACTAAACCACTTCCTTAAACAAAATAATGCTAAAGAAATTATTATAATAGGTCTAATGGCTGAACAATGTATATCTGAATCATTAATTGCCGGAAAGGAACTAGGTTATGATATGTATATTATACCAGAGGCTATTATTGGAGAATCACCAAAAAGCAAAGATAAAGCGTTAAAAGCACTATCAAAAGAGGGAGTTAAAATATTAGATATTAAAACGCTGAATAATGAATAAAGAAGTTCATGGTAATGAGTACACCTGCAAAGCTTTGAGCTTCATACCGTAAAACCGGGAAAAATACGATAATGGCATTAAGCTGGAACGAAATAAAAGACCGTGCATTAAGCTTCTCAAAAGAATGGGAAGGCGAAAGCCGGGAGAGAGCTGAGAAAGACACTTTCTGGAATGAATTTTTTAATGTATTCGGTATTTCACGAAGACGTCTGGCCACCTTTGAAGCGCCTGTGAAGAAACTCAACAACAAACAAGGGTTTATCGATTTATTCTGGAAAGGCACTTTGCTTGTCGAGCATAAATCGAGAGGGAAAAACCTTGATGCTGCATTTGAACAGGCAACCGACTACTTTTATGGAATTAAAGAACATGATTTACCAAAATATGTGTTGGTTTCCGACTTTGAAAAATTTAAACTGTACGACCTTGATGATAAAAAAGAGTATGAATTTCACATAAACGAACTGCATAAAAACATTAAGCTGTTTGGTTTCATTGCAGGTTATCAAAAAAGGACTTTCAAAGATGAAGACCCTGTAAACATACAGGCAGCGGAATTAATGGGGAAACTTCATGACCAGTTGGAAGTAAGTGGCTACGAAGGGCATCCTGTGGAAATATTTTTGGTGCGCCTGTTATTTTGCCTGTTCGCCGACGATACAGGTATTTTTGAAAAGGACACTTTCAAAGAATTTATTGAAATAAAAACCCATGAAGACGGAAGCGATTTAGGTGCATTGCTGGCCCAATTTTTTCAGGTGCTAAATACGCCCGATGAAAAAAGGCTTACAAATCTTGATGAACACTTAAATGCTTTTCCTTATGTAAACGGTAATCTTTTTAAAGAAGCATTACCTATTGCTGCTTTTAACTCAAAAATGCGTGAAATTCTTTTGGAATGCAGTGCATTGGATTGGGGTAAAATTTCTCCGGCAATTTTTGGCAGCATGTTCCAGAGTGTGATGAACCCTGAAGAACGCCGAAACTTAGGGGCACATTACACCTCCGAAAAGAATATTTTAAAACTTATCAAACCTTTGTTCTTAGATGAGTTAACAGAGGAATTTAAAAAAGTTAAAAGCAATAAGAACAGACTCAAAGAATTTCATCAGAAATTAGGAACGCTCAAATTTCTCGATCCTGCCTGCGGTTGTGGAAATTTCTTAATTATCACATACAGGGAATTACGATTGCTTGAGCTGGAAGTTTTAAAAAAGCTGTACGGTACACAACAGGTAATTGGTATTGACCAGATTATGCATGTGGATGTTGACCAGTTTTATGGAATTGAATACGATGAATTTCCGGCAAGAATAGCAGAAGTAGCCTTGTGGTTAATGGACCACCAAATGAATTTGAGCGTATCGGAAGAATTCGGACAATATTATGCACGTTTACCTTTAAGAAAGGCAGCTAAAATTATCAATGGAAACGCCCTGAGAATTGACTGGGAAGAAGTAGTTCCTAAAAATGAGTTGAGCTATATTTTGGGGAATCCGCCTTTTGTTGGATCAAAATGGATGAATGAGGAACAGAGAACTGATATGCGATCGTTTGGAGAATTAATTAAAAGTATTGGAATTTTGGATTATGTTACTGCTTGGTATATTAAATCCGCATTATACATATTTGGGTCAAAAATTAAAGTTGGTTTTGTTTCAACTAATTCAATTACACAAGGTGAACAAGCGGGTACTTTGTGGAATGCCTTATTCGAAAAGTTTAAAATTAAAATTCACTTTGCTCATCAAACCTTCAACTGGAGTAATGAAGCAAAACTAAATGCAGCTGTTCATGTTGTGATAATAGGTTTTGCGAATTTTAACATAAAGAACAAAGTTATTTTTACATATGATTCCTTAAAAGAAGAACCACTAGTAATGAATGTAAATAATATTAGCCCGTATCTAATCGAGGGATTAGACTTTGCTATTATTAATAGAAGCAAGCCATTGTGTAATGTAACATCTCTTAAAACTGGGAACAAACCCATTGATGGGGGTTATTTTATTTTTACAGAAGGTGAAAAAAATGATTTCCTAAAAAAAGAACCATTAGCAAAGTATTTCATAAAACCATTTATAGGATCAAGTGAATTTATTAACGGAAATCCTCGATTTATTCTATGGTTGAGGGATATAGAACCTGGTGTTCTCAAAAAAATGCCTCTAGTGTTAGAAAGAGTGCAAAAAGTCAAAGAGTTTAGGGAGTCGAGTACTAGTAAACCAACTAAAAAACTAGCATTAACGCCAACAAGATTTCATACCGAAAATTATCCAGAAGAAAATTTCTTAATTATTCCTCAAGTATCTTCAGAAAGAAGAAAGTATATTCCGATAGCATTTGAGAAACCAGGAATTGTCTGTAGCGATAAATTGAGAATACTCAATCCGTCAGGTTTGTATGAATTTGGAGTTCTGGTATCCACGATGCACATGGCTTGGATGAGAGTTGTAACAGGAAGATTAAAATCTGATTACCAATATAGTATTTTAACAGTTTACAACAACTACCCCTGGCCAAAAGACCCAAGTGAGAAAAACAAAAAAGCAGTTGAACAGAAAGCTCAAAAGGTGCTGGATGTAAGAGCAGAATTTCCTGACAGCAGTTTAGCAGACTTATACGATCCTTTAAGCATGCCGCCCAAATTAGTTAAAGCCCACCGGGAATTAGACAAAGCAGTTGATTTGTGCTATCGTCGGCAAGCTTTTAGCAACGAAGCAGCCCGGATAGAATATTTATTTGATTTGTACAATGAGTACACTATGCCACCCCCTCTGGTTTAAGTTTGCAACTTAATCCGGATTTAGGTCATCAAATTCACTTGGGTCAAAAGGTATGTCATCATCAGGGTCATGATCAAAAGGCCCTACACCGGGAGGATTAAAAAGTCCCCAGCGATCAATTATATAATCCCACTCATTGAATCCTGCTACCCAATCAATAAATAGAAGACGATATTCTTCTAATAGATTTCTAACAATTTCAAAGTACGCAACCTCTTTAAATCCAAAAATCTCCAGCGTGTGATTGATAACTAATAAGTCACGCGCTGCTTTTCGGATAATAGTAGCTGCCTCCATTTTTAAATCATAAAGTTCTACACGATGCACACCGGCTACTTTTATAGTTAATTGTGCTGCATCGTTATACATTTGGGCTTTGGCAAATTGCAGCCTTTCATTTTCTTCCGGAATAAGTTCAGCTATTTGATGCACAACATCAAGAATTTCCTCTCCCTTTTTGTATATGGGTAAATCTTCAACTTTTATATCATCTTTGTCATCAAACATTACTTTCCGATACAAAACTTTCCGAAAATAGATCCTAAAACCTCATCAGTTGTAATCTCACCTGTGATGGTTCCAAGGTAGTGTAAAGCCTGCCTGATGTCGATAGCTACCAGGTCGGTGGGGACGTTTTCTGCAAGTGATTTTTCAACTTGCACAAGCGAACTTAATGCATTTGTCAAGGCATCATAATGACGTGAGTTACTAACTATTATATCACTTGATATTGATTTTTCTTTAACCTTGTTCACAAGGGTTTCAGCCAATAAATGAATGTTCTCTTTGCGCTTGGCTGATACAAAAACTGTTTCCAGTTCCAACATTTCTTTCAAATGGGCAGGCACTTCGGCAAGCTTGTCAATTTTATTGGCAACGAGGATAAAATGTTTGTCTTCGTCTTCAATATAAAGCCTGAACTCTTCGAGTACCTCCCCAACTTTATCCGGGCTGGTATCACTGATGTCGCAAACATAAAGAATAATGGAAGCCTGCTCTATTTTATCATAGGTCCTGCTGATACCTATAGTCTCGATAGTATCTTCTGCCTGACGCAATCCTGCTGTATCAATAAACCTGAATCGATAACCATCAATGATAATAGTATCTTCAATGGCATCCCGGGTAGTTCCCGGAATATCCGAAACTATCGCTTTCTCTTCGTTGAGAATCGCATTCAGTAATGTTGATTTCCCTGTATTGGGTTTCCCGATAATGGCCACCGGAATACCGGTTTTAAGCACATTTCCAACTTTAAAAGAAGAGATCAGGTAGGATAACTCAAGGTTTAATTCGTTTAATAAATTATTTAAAGCAGTCCTGTCAGCAAACTCCACATCTTCCTCACTGAAATCGAGTTCCAGTTCTATGAGTGATGTAAATTGAATCAATTTATCCCTGAGCTCTTTTATTTTATCCGAAAATCCACCTCTCATCTGGTTCAATGCCAGTCGGTGTGCCGATCTGGATTGAGAAGCAATGAGGTCAGCTACCGCTTCCGCTTGTGATAAATCAAGTTTGCCGTTTAAAAAAGCCCGCATAGTGTACTCACCCGGATCAGCAAGCCGTGCTCCGTTTTCTATCAATAACTCAACAATCTTTTGCTGTATAAATTCGGAACCGTGGCAAGAAATTTCAACAGATTCTTCACCTGTATACGAATTTGGTGATTTGAACCATGTTAAAAGTACTTCATCGATAAGTTGTTCTCCTGATCTAAGTTGCCCAAAATACATTTTATGGGTTTCAACTTGATTCCACTTCAGCTTTTTATTGGATGGAAAAAATAGCTTTTTTGCAATCCCCATGCTCTCAGAACCCGACATCCTGACAACAGAAATGGCTCCTGTTCCAGGGGGAGTGGCAATAGCGCATATGGTATCACCTTTTGTAATACCTGATTTTGATAGCTTCATTAAATTAATGATTAAACAGCTAAACAAAGTTAGTATATATTTTTACAGAATACCAAAAGATACTACCTTTGAGCCCTGTTATTATTTAACAATAAAAAGATTTTCAATGAGCATTTTAGTCAACAAAGATTCAAAGGTAATTATCCAGGGATTTACAGGCAGTGAAGGCACTTTTCATGCCAGCCAGATGATGGATTATGGAACCAATGTAGTAGGAGGGGTAACGCCCGGAAAAGGTGGGCAAATTCATCTTGACAGACCTGTTTTCAATACTGTGAAAGAAGCAGTTGATAAGGCAGGAGCTAATGTCTCTCTTGTTTTCGTTCCACCGGCTTTTGCATCGGATGCTATTATGGAAGCTGCAGAAGCAGGGATAGGTGTTATCGTATGCATAACAGAGGGAATTCCGACCGAGGACATGGTTCAGGTTAGAGAATACCTTAAAGGCAGGAATTCCAGATTAATTGGGCCGAATTGCCCCGGAGTAATTACACCCGGAGAAGCAAAAGTTGGCATTATGCCTGGATTTATTCATAAAAGAGGTACAGTGGGCATAGTTTCACGTTCGGGAACCCTGACTTATGAAGCCGTTGACCAGCTGACTAAAACAGGCCTGGGGCAGACGACTGCTCTTGGTATTGGTGGCGATCCTATTATTGGCACAACCACTAAAGATGCGGTGGAGTTATTTATGAATGATCCTGAAACTGAAGGCATTGTTATGATTGGAGAAATTGGCGGAAATATGGAAGCTGATGCAGCTTACTATATAAAAGATCATGGTACTAAACCGGTTGTCGCATTCATTGCCGGAGCAACTGCACCTCCGGGACGAACTATGGGACATGCCGGAGCCATAATTGGTGGGAAATCTGATACAGCAGAAGCTAAAAAAGAAATCCTGACCGAATGTGGCGTTCATGTGGTTGATTCACCCGCTGACATTGGGAAGAAAATGGCCGAATTGCTGAAGTAAAAAACATCTGAATTATGTTGCGTCATATTGTAATGATCAAGTTTGCAGACGGGGCAAGCAAGGATAAAGCTTCGGTAGAACTAAAGAAAATGCTAAATGATTTGCTTGCTGATATTCCTGAACTAAAAAGAATGGAAGTAGGATTGAATGTAAACACAAAAGCCTCCGCTTTCGATTTGGTACTAACTTCAGATTTTGACGATGAAAATGGATTAAATGCTTACAGGGAACATCCTGAACACCAGAAGGTGCTGGATTATCTTCAAAGTGTTATGGAAAAAGCTGCTGTTGTTGATTATTATATGTAGATTCAGTCCTTCTTCTCGAAGTCTTTCAATCCCATGTCCGTATTTAATCTCATTTGAAGAATAGATGCATCGATATCAAAATCCAATACTCCATTCTCGCAATAAGATATTTTACCGGTTTCCTCGGAAACTACTATAGCAATAGCATCAGAAATTTCAGTAATCCCAATGGCTGCTCTGTGCCTTAACCCAGCTCGCCTGGTGACTTTCTTTTTTGTAATAGGCAGGATTACTGCTGCCGATTTTATGCGGTTGTTGGTAATAATCACGGCGCCATCATGCAATGGGCTGTTCTTAAAAAAGATATTTTCCAATAATGAAGACGAAACCCCAGAATCGACAGCCTGGCCCGTAGCTAATATCTGGTGTAACTCGTTTTGCCGGGTAAGAACTATCAACGCGCCGGTTTTCTGGTTTGACATATGACGGCAGGAGGTTATAATGGCATCCAGATCTAAATTATACTTTTCGCGAAAAAGGGTATTTAAAAACGGGAAATTTTTACTGTATTTATTGATTATCTGTGGTCTGCCCAAAGCCAGGAGGAATTGCCTTATTTCAGGCTGGAAAATAATGATCAATGCAACCAGGCCCACACTAATAAAGGCTCCAAGTATTTGAGATACAAGCTCCATTTGTAAGGCATCAAATATTTTCCAGAACATAAAAAGACCAACAAGACCCAGGATAATACTTATAGCCACAGTTCCTTTCAGCATTCGGTAAATACCAAAAAGTAGCACGGCAACAAGAAAAACATCAATAAAGTCGAGTAACCTGATTTCTATGAAAAGAAGCATTAAAAATAGAATTTAACTCAAAAATAAGAAGTTCTTTCAATTGATTGTACCAGTCAGTGTTTATTTATTAAAATATTTATTGAGAAGTACAGTTAATTACTTAGTTTAAATATCAGTTAATAAAGAACTTATATGTAATGACGGACTTCCTTCGGTCGTTACCAGAAAATAACAAGAAACAAAAAATGCCACAGATTCACAGATTAAGAGTAATTGACCGGCATAAATTTTCACTACGCAAACTACCTTGGTAGTTTGAAATCTGTGAATGATTATTTGTAATAACATTATTCTCATTTTTAATCTGTGAATCTGTGGCTTATATTAAAAAGCAATAACTGAGTAGTTACAATCAAAAAAATGATAAGTAGTTATTTCTACACCTCATATTATTTATTTATAAGTAAGATAATTTATTAAACAAGAAGTATCAAGCCTGGAAGTAAAAAGACTCCTTCACCCATATATCGGTATAATTGCTCGTGTTCAAATTTATGTGGAAATAAAATAATTATAGCCAGAGACAAAATCATTAATAGCTCAATAACGAACGCAGCTCTCATAATTAAATTTGTTGCCATTATCAATCCTGTTAATGAAAGACAAAAAACAATAAGTAAAAGTAAAATAGTAAATCTCAATGTGTTTTTTTTGCCAAACAGAACTGTAAATGAAACATGATTATCTATAGTGTCTTCTTCAAGTTCAAACCAGGAAATGATAATTCCATCAGCCCACCCCAGTAAAACCAAATTCACTATGATTATCATAATAATACTGCTGGGCAGACCAGAATGCCAAACCATAGGTGCCAACCAAATTCCAGTAATGTAAACCAAGGTAATAAAAAGCTCTTTTTGCAGAAAATAAGGACGGTTTTCCCTGTTAAAATAGATAACTGCAAAATAGATCATAATGCATAAACTAAGAGCCATCCCGAGAAAGATAATTTCATTCTCCAATACAAACAGGCTTAAGAATACACTTGATAAAGCAAGGATTATCCAAACAGGGATAATCATGTACCTATGTGTATAATGGAACTGATGCCGCAAGATTGTTGAAGTTTTTTTTCCCCGCCAGGCATCCAGTATATGATCTGCCGTGTACATCACCCAAACTGAAATCGCCAGTATTACATACCACCAGATATCAGCATCAACATCTAAGACCTTACAGGCAAAAGCACCTACCATTAAACTTCCAATAACCACATCAATGCTCAGGATATTGATTAGCTGGGTTATCTTATGTAGAATAGCTCTCTTTTTCAAATAGTAAGATTTGGTCTGAAATCGAAATTACCAATAAGATTGACATAAACCAAAAATCCTGCCTTAAAAGACAGGATTTATTGTTTATCTAATGATGTGTATTATCAATGATGCTCAATGCTTTCAATCAGATAAGGATGATTTTTAGGTACAAGAGGAATTCTTGCCAGTGACCATGCAACCACCAGTGCAAAAATACCTGCATAACCCAAAAATGTTCCAACCTCAATGTAAGTGATGTTGTGTGTGTCGGCGGTTTCAGGCATTATCGACATATACAATTCTATCCACTGGCCAGCCATAAGTACCACTGCAACGAAAAGTATCGCTGTTGTATTTTTTGCAATTCTGTTCCACATTAAAAATAAAAAAGGAAATGCCCAGTTTATTATAAGTTCGAGGTAGAAATAGTTTTTATAATCTGCCAGTATCCTTGGTGCATAATAAACGGTTTCTTCAGGGATATTAGCGTACCATATCAGCAGGTATTGCGACAGCCAGATATATCCCCAAACAATACTCAGAATAAATATGTATCGTGCAAAATCAAGAAGATGTACCTTGTTGAGAAAAGGCAGATAGCCTAATTTATAAAGTATGATAACAATTACTGTAATCATAACAGTTCCATGATAGAATGCCATTATAAATTTCTTAACTGCATAAATCGTACTGTACCAATGAGGATCAAGCGACATTAACCAATCAATTGAAAATAGAGAAAATGTTATTGCAAACACAAAGATGAACACTTTGGATGTAAATTCTATTTTATTGAAATATGTAAGGCCCCCAAACTTATCTTCTTCTAATGAAAGTTTCTTGATGCGCTGTGTCAGATATATCCAGATTGCGAAAAAGGCTACAAAACGAATGGCAAAAAATGGAATATTCAAATAAGGTTCTTTATGCAATAATATAGGATCGTGCATTACAGCATCGTGATGTGTCCAATGATACAGGTCATGCAGCCCAAAGAACATAAAAAACCATAATCCGAATGAAACAATTAAGTAATTACTCATTGCCTGCGGTATTCTGACAAAAGCAGATGACCAACCAGATTGTGTAATAGCCTGTAGAGCCATCCAGAATGTTGCACCAATGGTTACTGACATAAAATAGTAATTGTTAAGCAACAGGTTTGCCCAGGTGCGGGTATTGTCACCTGTCAGAAATCCGGTTAGTACGGTAAACAGGCCGAATGCAATAAGTACGAAACATACTACTTTAAATCCATTGCCAACCTTTAATTGTTTTTCCATCTTATGTTGATTTTATCGTTGTCAAATAAAACTATTTAGCCAATTCTCTTACATAGTGAATAATGCTCCACCTTTCGTTTGGTTGAACCTGAGTGCCATGAGGCCCCATTAAACCAGAGATAGAACCATAAGTAATCACATAGTAAATTTCACCATCAGGTTTATCCTGAACATATGATTCAATAAGTGAAGTTGGTTTAGCCGGGTATAAGCCGCTTGAAAACAGGTGGCCATCTCCTTTACCCGATTTACCATGACAAACGGTACAAAATATATCGTAATAAGCTTTGCCGTTTGCTAACACTTCTTTATTTACTTCGATAGGATTGGTAACTTCAAGTCCTGCTTTCGACTGGTTAACTGCTCTTTCGGTTAGTGTTGTGCCTGGGTAGGGGAAAGGCATTTTACCCCTTGCAATTGTGCCCTCAACAGCTAATTGATTGGTCATGCTATCTCTAAAAACCGGGTTGGTCGTATAGGCTTTGTAGAATTTAGTGTAATACATATCATGCGAGCCCATAAAATCATAACCAGGGTTATTATCGCTTCTATCGCATGCCATTAGTAAAAATGGTATGAGAAATAATGAGGACAGGCGAATCAATTTCATGTTTCTTAGTTTTAATATTTTATTCAGATTCTTTAATTTCAACAGCACCGGTCTTTTCTAATATTACATTCACTTTTTTAATATCCGCTGCGCTCATGTTATGCTCTATCAAAATTATGATGGCAAATTGATCATTTGTAGTTCTGGGCACAGGTAAAATAACTTTTTTTCCAGGATACATCTTCTCCCTGATAAAGTAAGTTAAGAAAGTGAATAAGGTTCCTACAAAAATTGTAAGAACAAATATGATGATGATAAAAGATAAGGTGTTGAGCGGCTTACCGCCAAACTTTAAGGGATAACTAACAACTGATGTCCAGTAAAGAAAGGCAAATACAGATATAGCGCCAATTACCCCGTAAATAAATGTAGCATAGGGTAACCTGGTTGTCAGATTTAATTTCTCAAAAACCCCATGCAATGGGATTGGTGAATAAACGTCATTTATTTTTATATCATTTTCCAGAAGTTCATCCATTGCTTTAAGCAAGACGTCTTCATCTTCATAAATGCCGATAATGGTTTTATTATTCATCGGTAAATGATTTTAATGTTGTAGTTTCTTTTAATACACCCTTTACTTCACTAATAGCTATTGTAGGTACAAACCGGAAAAAGGATAATACTCCCAGAATAAATAATCCGAGTGTTCCAACAAAAATGGATATTTCAGTTATTGTAGGTTGATAAGTGGCCCAGGTAGCCGGTAAGAAATCTTTAGAAAGAGATGTTACCACGATTACATATCGCTCAAACCACATTCCAACGTTTATAAACAAGGACATAATGAATACGATGGTTATATTCTTCCTGATCTTTTTAAACCAGAATAATTGCGGGATTATCGCATTACAAGTGATCATAGTCCAGAATGCGAATTTATAGTCGCCGGTAACCCTGTTTTTCATAAAGGTAAACATCTCGTATTCATTTCCACTATACCAGGCCATGAAAAGTTCGGTAGTATAAGCTGTAGCCATAATCAGTGAAATAAATGTAAGTATCCTTGTAATAGCATCGAGATGCCCATCTGTAACATAATCTTTAAATTTATACAGCTTTCTCATCACTATCATAAGCGTAAGTACCATGCCAAATCCTGAGAAAATAGCGCCAATCACAAAATAGGGAGGAAAAATAGTTGTATGCCAGCCTGGAACAATTGATACGGCAAAGTCCATTGATACAATAGAATGTACGGATACAACCAGTGGAGCTGCCATTCCCCCAAGCAACAAAGCAGCAGTTTCGAAACGTAACCATCCTCGTGCATTTCCTATCCAGCCGAAACTGAGAACTCCATATACTTTCTTTTTGATTTTTGAAGCGGTTCTTTCTCTGATTGTTGCAAAATCAGGTATCATGCCGATATACCAAAAAACGAAGGATGCCATCAGGTAGGTACTAATTGCCACTACGTCCCAAAACAATGGTGAATTGAAGTTGTCCCAAAGAGGTCCGCGTGTATTCCAATAGGGTATGATGAAAAAACCATCCCAAATGCGCCCCATATGAATCAAAGGAAATAATCCTGCTGCCATTACTGCAAATATGGTCATTGCCTCAGCAGCCCTGTTAATTGAAGTTCTCCAGTTTTGTCGTAAGATAAGCAGAAAGATCGAAAATGCTGTTCCTGCATGTCCAATACCAATCCACCAAACAAAGTTGATGATAGCCCAACCCCATGCAACATTATTATTAAGCCCCCATTCACCTATACCTGTTGAGATGGTGTTGTAAAAGCCCCACATACCCCAGAAAAGGGCACCCGAAGCAATGAAAGCCGATATCCACCACCATAAGGGGGTTTTATCATCCATTGGCTTGATAATATCACGACTTACATCTGTAAATGTTTTATTGCCATGAATTAATACTCCTCTGACTCTGGTGTTATACATTGTATTTTATTTTAATCTTTCTCTAAGCTTCTTTATTTCTAACCCTGGTTAAATAACTGGTTGAAGGTAAGGTGTGAATGTATTCAAGCAAATGATACATTCTTTTCTCCTTATTGTTTTTTACAATCACACTGTTTTCATCCTTCAGGTTACCAAACTGAATTGCATCAGTCGGACATGATTGTGAGCATGCTGTTTGAACTTCTCCGTCAACCAATGCCCTGTTTTCCATTTTAGCTTCCAGTTTTTTAGCTTGTAAACGCTGAACACACATCGAACACTTTTCAACAACACCTCGCTGACGAACGATAACATCAGGATTCAATACCATTTTGCCAAGTTCACTATTCATATTGTAATCGAACTTGTTGTTGTTCACAAACTCGTACCAGTTAAATCGCCTTACCTTATAAGGACAGTTGTTTACACAATACCTGGTGCCAATACAACGATTGTATGCCATTTGGTTTAAGCCCTCATCACTGTGGTTTGTTGCAGCAACAGGGCACACATTTTCACAAGGGGCGTTATCACAATGCTGGCACATAACCGGCATGTGATATACTTCAGGATTTTCAGGGTCGGCAGAATAATAGCGATCAATTCTCATCCAGTGCATTACCCTTCTACGGCGTATCTGATCTTTTCCAATTACAGGAACATTATTCTCTGCCTGACACGCAATAACACAGTTAGCGCAACCCGTACAAATAGTTAAATCAATGGTCATTCCCCAGCGGATACCATCAAAATCAACTTTTGAATATAATGTTACGTTGTTCTTTTCGTCGATTAAATGTTTCTCATTACCGGAGCTTGGATTCTCTTTGTATTTCTCCAGCGTTGTTTCTCTTACTATTGGACGGCCTTCCATGCTGTGATGGGTCTGTGTTGAGGCAAGCTCATAAGTTTTACCTTCTACTTTTTCAATAGTAATTACAGATCCGCTAACATCTGAAAATCCTTTTTTATTATTTATTAAATGATAAACATTCTTACCTACCCCGTTGCCGGCTTTACCTGCTGCAGTACGTCCATAACCGAGTGCTATTGACACCGTACCTTTGGGTTGGCCGGGCTGGATGATTACAGGCAGTTCAATTTCTCCGTTTACCAATACCACATCCTCATGCTTCAGAGATTTTTCTTCAGCATAGGAAATAGGAACACATACATAATTGTCCCATGTAGCAGTGGTTATAGGGTCGGGCATTTCAAGCAACCATGGGTTATTGGTATATTTTCCGGTGCCAATTGACATTTTTTCATAAAGAACTACTTCAATGCCTTTGGGTTGAGACACTGTTGCGATTAATTTCTGTTCAGTAAATGAAGGTTGTCGTGCGTCAGTATCAAGAAAGAAAACCCCATCGTGTTTGAATTTATTCCAGAATTCTGTAAAGTTACCTGTAGATGCGAATTGTCCTTTAAAGAAAGTATTCCAGTTTTCTTCCAGGAAGGTAGAATAATCATTGTTCCGCCCCATCCATTTTAAAAGACTGTCCTGGAATTGACGAGTGTTAAAAATTGGCCTTACAGCTGGCTGAATAAAACTATATGAACCTTTAATGGGTTCCGCGTCATCCCACGACTCAAGATAATTATGAGCTGTGCAAACAAAATCACATAATTCCGCCGATTCGTCAAGGGTTTCTGCCAAACTAACTTTGAAAGAAACTTTAACTAATCCTGCTTTAAATTTATCTGCATCAACGTAATCATAAGCAGGATTAACATTATGCATGAGAATACCGCTTATTCTTCCTTCATTCATTTCTTCAACAAGTCTCTGAATATCTGCTTCATTTCCTTGTTTAAGGTTTATCGGCTTTGTAATATCAATTGTATTTCCGTAGTTTCCCAGCAAGCTATTGATCGCATTCACGGTCAACTGGATGTTTAAATCGTTTGTTCCTGAAACTACGATTGATTTTCCTTTGTTTGCCAGAAGATCCGCTGCAACTTTTGAAGTGTCAACACTACCAGATGCTGATGAATAGGTAGTTCCACCAGTTGCTTTAGCTATTTCATTGTATAAATTTAAAAGTAAAGCAGCTTCTTCCGAAGGTTTAATTCCAAAACGATAATCAGCATTAGCACCGGTTAACGACATCCTGCTTTCAAACTGATACAACCTGTTTAATTCAGTGTTGCCATCTGAGAGTTTTCGTTTAGAAGAAAACTGTTTGGTAAAAGCAACCGGAAGCAGCCAGTTCCCAAGAAAATCAGCATTAAAACCAACTACTATGTTGGCTTTACAGAAATGGTAATTAGGTATAATATTTTGGCCAAAATTTAATTCATTTGCTTTACGGATTGCTGAATAACTTATCGTGTCATATTGAATCCATTCAATGTTCGGATAAATCGCGGTAAATTCTTTAATCAGTTTCCTGGTTGTTGGACTTATAATGGTAGAAGTAAGCAATACTACTTTTCTTCCGCTGAGAGCAAGGTTATTTAACTTAGATGAAATGTCCCTGTCAACCGTTTCCCAATCTGAGTCAACTTTTCCTTTACGCGGATTTTTAAGTCTTGCGTCGTCATAAAGATTAAGTACTGATGCCTGTGTCCTTGCACTTGTCCCACCTCGGGTTATCTTCGACATCTCATTCCCCTCAATCTTGATGGGCCTGCTCTCACGGGTTTTTACAAGTATGCTGCAATAATCATTGCCGTCATAAAATGTTGATGCATAAAAATTGGGTACACCCGGAATCAGATCCTCAGGCTGATTCAATAAAGGAATTGCTTTCCTGACAGGCATCTGACAGCTTGAAACCAAAGCTACAGCACCCACCGAAAAGCCAAGCATCTTTAAAAAATCGCGCCTGCTTGACTGACCTTTGATTTCTGATTCATCCAGCCCTTCAATCGAAAATTCCGGATCAGGTTTTTTCCCAGTCAGATTTGCTTCTTCTTTTAACTCTTTGTAATGATCTAGACTTTGCCAGTATAATTTATCCATGGTTCTTTAATGGAATTTTAAAATTTCTGATTAATAATGACATCTTTGACAATCTTCGCCTCCAACATCTGTAACAACAACACTGCTTTTCTCACCTCTGTTTAATTCTTCGTGCAGTTTTTTATATTGATCGTAGAATTTATTCGCAAATTGTACTTCTTTAGTTCTGTGACAATCAACACACCAACCCATACTTAGGTCATTCACCTGTATGACTTGATCCATTTTCTCAACTTCTCCATGACATTCAGTACAATTAAGTTTACCCACATTTACGTGTTGGGCATGGCTGTAATATACATGGTCAGGTAAATTATGCACTTTCACCCATGCAATAGGCTTTCCGTTATTGTATGCATCAACAACCTTGGCTATTTCAGCCTCGCCTGTGATCTTTCCCGCCTTAACCTGATTATGACAGTTCATACAAACAGAAACCGGCGGAATACCAGAGTGCATGCTTTTGTCAGCTGTGAAGTGACAGTACTGACAATCAATTTGATTTTGGCCAGAGTGAACTTTATGAGAAAACCAAACTGGTTGTTCGGGCTGATAATATTGCTGTCGTCCCAGGTTAGTGGCTTCAACAAAGATGACTTCTCCAATTATAAGCAATGATACAAGAATAATAATTGTATGTATCCACCTGTGTTTTATAATTTTAGTTACCAACAAATCAAAAAGTGAGATAACAACTAAAACAAGCATTACAATAAAAGTAACCCGCAAATTCCGTGCATCATCCCTCTTCTGTTCATATAACAATTGAGTTTTATCATCTTCGGGGATAACTTCTTCTATTACTTCTTCTTTGGCTTCAGCTAACTCTGATTCAGCGACTTTACCGCCATTTTTAATATAAAGTAGAATATCTTTTACTTGATCTTCAGACAGCTGAGGATTTGGAGGCATCGGAATTTTACTATTTTCTTCAAAAACCTGAATTGCAACGGGGTCGCCGGCATCGATTAATTGCTGCGAGTTTTGAATAAATTTAATCAGCCAAACCTCGTCCCTTCTTTCAGTAATGCCTTTTAAGTCAGGTCCAACAAGCTTCCCCCCACCAATTGTATGACACGCTTTACAAACCGCAAAGTTTGTTTCGGATTCAGCAGTTTGTCCAAAAGAAAAGTTAGTGATTAAAAATAGGATTAAAAAAACACTTAATGTAAACCTTTTGAGCCTCAAAAGGTTTTTAATAACGCTAACGTTAACTATCATGGTGTAAATATTATTCAATAATAATTATTGTTTTCTGGTAATTGGTAAATTGTTAAGGAAATGTTAATTTTCCTTTTCACCTTTCAAAAATATTTAATTTCTTCGCAAAATAAAATACTTCTGAGCTTAAAAAAAATAACTTTATTGAAACTATAAGAAAATCAGCTATTTAGTTTTTGGAATGTTGATAACTTATTCGATTATTTATATATGTAAACCGAATTCATTAGTTATAATCTACCAACTACCACTTGCACCCCCACCTCCGAAGCTGCCACCACCAAAGCCTCCAAATCCACCTCCGCCAAAGCCTGAACTTCCTCCGGAAAAACTGTTCCAACTACCGGAAGAACTTCCCATACTTCTACTCAACCATAAGGCAGTCCAAAAGGGGATATTTTTTCCAACACTTCTTGATCTGGCATTGCTTACCCTAATCAGAATAAAAATGATTACAAAAATTAAAAATGGTAATAAAGTAGCCAGAGGTGACCCTTTAGCATCACTCCTCCCGTATCCATCAGCAGATATTTCACCTGCCGCAAGACCCATTAATATGTTCGCAGCATTATCGATTCCCTGGTAATAATTACTATTCATGAATTCAGGGATCATTTCATTTTCGATAATTCTTTTACTAATGGCATCTGTAATTACAGCTTCCAAACCATACCCGGCCTGTATGGCAACTCTTCCACGTTCATTGCCATATTTAGGCTTGATAAGAACAACTATACCATTATCAAACTTCTTTTGACCGACCTGCCATTTTTCGCCTATTTCATTGGCAAACATATTCGCATCATAACCATCGAGTGATTTTACGGTAACAATTGCAATCTGATTAGAGGTCGTGTCGTTAAAATTTACGAGCTTTCTTTCTAAAGAATTTTCTTGCTGTGTTGTCAGTATGTCAGCAAGATCATTCACCAGTCGGGGAGGAGTGGGCCTGGGTGGTATATCTGCGAAGACCTGAGTACTTGCAATAAATAAAACAAATACCAATAATAGTTTACTTGTTAATCTGGTGGGCATTGATTTTACCTAATTGTGTTTGTTTAACTGTATTAATAATTACTTACCAAAGGAAATTTCATCTGATAACTCATTGATATCGTCAAGGTGCCGGGGATAATGTTTTTTCAATTGTTTTCCTGTTTGCTCGATTCCTTCTGCCAAACCATGTACAAATTCCTCTTTTTCAAAGTAAGTCGTCATTTTTTCTTTTATAGCATCCCAAAAGTTTTCAGGAACTACGGCATTGATACCTTTGTCACCAATAATCGCAAACTTGTGCGATTGAACTGCCAGGTATATAAGTACACCATTCCTTAGTTCAGTTTTCTGCATACCAATCTTTTTAAATAAGTATGCCGTCCTGTCAAGAACTTCTCCCTCGCAGTTAGTTTCAATGTGTACCCTAATTTCTCCTGAAGTATCCAATTCGGCATTCAGAATTGCTTTCTGGATTTCTTCTTTTTCCTTTTTTGTAAAGAACCTTCTTGCTGATGTTCCCATATCACACAGTATTAATGAATAATTTGTTTAAAACTCCACCTTTGGAGCTGTTTCAGCTCCTTTCTGTGCTTCGAAATATGGTTTAGCCTCAAATCCAAAGAGGTTAGCCAGCATGTTTTTCGGAAATAATTTTATATACGTATTATACAACCTTGCTGCTTCATTAAATTTTCTTCTCTCAACGGTGATCCTGTTTTCTGTACCTTCAAGTTGAGATTGTAATTCAAGAAAATTTTGATTTGCCTTAAGGTCAGGGTATCTTTCAACCACTACCATTAATTTTGATAATGCCTAACTTAAGCCGTCTTGTGCCTGTTGAAAAGCTGCCATACTTTCGGCTGTAATGTTACCCGCATTAATAGTAGTTTGGGTTGCTTTTGCACGGGCGTTGATCACGCCTTCCAGCGTTTCTTTCTCGTGCGAGGCATATCCTTTAACTGTTGCAACAAGGTTTGGAATCAGATCAGCCCGGCGTTGATAAACAT
>Ga0164313_10000523_pt1 | contig 31216 bp, 34 predicted proteins | sample GuaBasSedimGuay4_FD_113735 | JGI IMG/M metagenome (GOLD analysis project Ga0164313, IMG submission 113735) | Subseafloor sediment microbial communities from Guaymas Basin, Gulf of California, Mexico - Guay4, Core 4569-4, 0-3 cm | ecosystem: Environmental > Aquatic > Marine > Hydrothermal vents... | reverse complement strand
TTCTAAACTTATAATTAATAGAATTCCCCTCACCTTTTATCTCATCATCCATCTCTTGACCTTGGAAGCCATATCTGTAATCGCCAGTGTTTGCATGGCGGTTAGGCATAAGCATTCCGAAAGCATACTAATCTTTTATGTAAATGAACGTTGATTTTCAACTACTCTAAGGTAGGAAATTAAATGTAAAAAACGGTTTTAAAATCTAACATTTTAAATTACCTCCAAGTGATTTCTTCAAAACAATCTTTAGAAAAAATATCTAATTTATTGAAGCAAGTCTATATATGTTACTCTTTATCCTATTAGCACACTTTTGTGTCTTTTAAGGAATAAAAAAAGAACTATTTTTATAAATAAAGTTCTACCATTTTTTCTTATTCAATAAAACTTAGGTTCTTTTTCATAACATTTAACGTTAAAGTCATCATTTAATTTAGATACCTTGTAGTAATCACAAGAATCTCCATCACGGAATGTATATTTTAATTCATTGTTTATTATTATCGAAAACTCTTTAAACCCTATTCTAGGAAGATAGTATTTTTTAGCCATACTTAAAGATTGATCAGTATTTAATACGTCTGTTATCCAATGTTTATTTTTATATAAAATAATTAAACTATCGTTATTAAACTCTCTAGTAAAATATACATAGTAAAAATCTTTTAAATTATCCTGAACAAGGTTTTTCTCTTCATTTGATTTGCTAGAGCGACAACTATATAATGTAAAGAATAATATAATTAAGCAATATTTCATTATTTTTTATCTTTATTTTCAATATCTTGTTGAATCTGTTCATCGATTATTTCAAACTGTCGCTCGTTAATATTATTACCAGACCCATATTCAGGATAATCATCAGGATAGTTCAATAAATTATTTAAAATATTAGCATCTTTATTATCAAATTGCGATTGAATAATTGGATCTTGATTCATGTCTGTTGAAAATATATGATACAACCCTAAGCTGTGACCAACTTCGTGAGGCTCTGTTAAATTATCTCCAATTATACTAAATCTTCCTGTGGGAGAAAAGATAATTCTCATTCTATTAGTTTGACTATCACCAATTTTATCAACTTTTCCTGAAAAATCATATTTTGGAATCGACATGTTTGGATCTAACCCAAGCTCTTCTACGTTGGGGTCATATATTTCAGTATATTCCTGATTAAGTAAATGAAAATAGTAATCAGTTTCTGGACTTGCAGTATTTACAATCTCAAATTCCACTGTAGTCTTATAAGTTACATCCTTAAAATCTTTAGAATACGCGGACTCAATTGCATTTTTCATATTTGGTAAATAAACTTCTTCTAAAATTTTTCTGGAGACATTAGTTTCATTTAGAATTTTAATTTTTACTGTGTATTCAATATTTGCTCCACTTTCTACTCTTGTCCATTCAAGTCCTTCAAAATCAATGCCATCAATAACTCTATTTTCACTAAATGCATAAGGAGAATTCCAAGCATATTCTTTAAATAATGGATCTCTTGAAAAAAACCTCCCAACCCTTGGGTCGTGCATTCTAAACTTATAATTAATAGAATTTCCTTCGCCTTTTATTTCATCATCCATCTCTTGACCTTGGAACCCATAACGATAATCCCCAGTGTTTGCATGGCGGTTAGGCATAAGCATTCCGAAAGGATAGTAATCATTATAGGTTTTTATATCGGCATTAAAGTAATTCAAAGAACTTCCTGCTAATTTAGGAATTTTTTTGTCACTAACCACACTTAATACATTTCCTAAATGGTTGCTTAATTCATAACGTTTATCTCCAACATTTCTAAAATAATCATTTTTTATTACATCGTCATAGAAGTTACTGGTGAGCCAATAATCTTCGTTAGCGATAACCTCCATTTCTAATGTGCCCAATTTATTTGTTGGTAATCCCGTACCTTCTGTTAAAGCAAACTGGTCACTTAGGGTATTTCCTCATAAAGCCTATTTTTTAATGTCATTAAAATGAATATGATCTTTAGATCTAATTAAATTAGTATTCCCACATAACGTAGATGATATACTCTGCTAAACTGAACAAAATAAGTGATTATTATATTATTTTTTTAATTAGTACGGGTTTCCGTAAAGATTGATTTTTTATAGAACTTATCTTTAGTATTCTTTAAAGCTTTAAAGACAAAATGATAACATTATCACTAAATATTTGAGATAAACAATACATTTATTAATAATATAACAAGTTATATGCAAATAACCCAAAATAACGGTCAGAATAAGCTGAATAGACTTTAAAAAGGAGTAGGCAATAATCTTATAATTTTTAAAATATGAAAACAAAAACCTATCTATTATTTTTATTTTCTTTTTTTTCTATAGCTTTATATGCTCAAAAAAGTGATAATTCTATACCAAAAAGTATTTTATTTAATCTAAATGATGATTCATTATTAGAACCATCAAAAAAAATGTTGCCGAGTTTAAATTTAAACACATTACTAGCAGAAGATGAAGTAGATTCACAAAATGGACTACCTCCCAGGTTTGGAGTTCCTATTAATGCAAACTACAACTTAAATAATTCAGGAGTTTGGAAAGAACTAACAAATGGTGATAAGCTTTGGAGATTGAAAATAAAATGTGAAAATGCACTATCAATAAATTTACTTTATAACGAGTTTTGGCTTCCTGATGGAGCGAAATTTCATATTTACTCCGTTGATAAAACACAAAAATTAGGAGGGTTTAATTCAGAAAACAACCGGGGTACATATGAAAGCCCTGGGAAATTTACAACAGGCTTAATATTTGGTGAAGAAATTATTCTTGAACTATATGAGCCTTTAAACGTAGCTGGTTTTTCAAAAATATCTATTGATAAGGTTGTACACGGTTACCAAGAGTTAGCTCAACTTGGTGGAGGATACGGACAATCCGGCCCTTGTCAAGTAAACGTTAATTGTACTGAAGGTCAAAATTGGCAAGATGAAAAAAAAGGAGTAGCGTTAATTCTAATTAATGGGAACAGAATGTGTACTGGTTCTTTAATAAATAATACAGCCAATGATTTAACCCCCTATTTTTTAACTGCAGACCATTGTATTGGAAGTTTAGATGCAACAGGGAATACAGACGCTTCTTATTATTCTTTTTATTGGAATTATGAAAGTAATAATTGCTCTAATACTAATAATTATACACCATCATCAACTTCGGGAGCAACTCTTGTTGCTAATCGTCCATTTTATGAAAATGGATCAACAGATTTCGCGCTTTTTGAACTAACAGAGTCTCCAGTAGACAGTAATATTGATGTTCATTTCAATGGTTGGGATAGAACTACATCGCCAATACAAGGAGGTGTAGGCATTCATCACCCTATGGGTGATTTTAAGAAAATTTCTACATATGTTATGCAACCAATTGATGGAGTTTATTATAACCCGCCAAATACACATTGGCTTACATATTTTATTGAAACATCAAATGGTCACTCAATAACTGAGCCAGGTTCATCAGGTTCCCCATTGTTTCAAAATAACGGTTTGATAATTGGGCAATTAGAAGGAGGAGGTGCTGAAAACCCTAATTGTAATGTTCCTGGAAATGATGAAGCAGAATATGGTAGATTTGATGTTTCTTGGAATGGATCAAGTCCTCAAAGAAGGTTAAAAGATTGGTTAGATCCTTCAAATACGAATCAAAGCTCATTAGATGGTTTTAATCCTGCAGATTGGAGTGAAGTATTAGGACCTGAAACTGTCTGTTCTACTTCAACATATACCTTTACCATTGATAATGGAACCCCTCCTTATGATTGGAATGTATCCTCAAATATAGATATTATTCAAATTAGCGGAAATACCATAGAGGTTAGCGCATTTGGTAATAATTCAAATGGTAATGGTTTTATTGAAGTTACTTATCCAGGTTCAGGTATTCCAATAAAAAAAATTGTGTGGGTGGGATATCCTGACGCACCAAGCGGTTCTTTAAACGGGCCAACAGAAGTCATAACAGGAGCAATGGTATCTTATTACGGTGGTGTTGCTCCTGGAGCAACCTCATATCAATGGTGGCTTCCTTATCCCTTTGATGTTGCAAATCCAATAGATTATTTCAGTGATAATTGGCAAACTCTTCCAAATATTGGGAGACATAATAGTTCTATAATGACCGGATATGGGGAGAATGCTGGTTATGTTCAATTAATGGGTGTAAATGAATGTGGGCCTGGTGGAGCAATAATACTTAGTGTTGAACACGCTCCTTGTGAGGGTCCAGATTGTGGAGATATTCCAATTGCCCCTCCTTTTCCAAATGCAGCGGACACCTCTTTTACTATAGATTTAAGTACGCAACCCGAAAATTCTTCGTTTTATATCTATATTTATGATATGTATTCAAACTTAAAATATTATGGAGAAAGTACTAATGAAGAAAAAACAATTAGTACAGTTAATCTTTTAGAAGGGATATATATCTTACATATTTATGATAGTTATGGAAATATAACTTCAAAACAACTTCTTATTGATCATTAAACTTAAAATTTATTATTATGAAACAGATACTTGTTTTATTTTTTTTAATACCAACTTTATTTAGTTGCAATAAAAGTGATGAGAGATCACAAATTCAAGAAGCATTAGTTGGTCAATGGCAATTAACATCATTTGTAGATGAACTTTCAGGGACTTCAATTGATTCCTCTGACCCAAATTATTTTGATCCAATGGATAATTCCGAGGTTTTAATTATACTAAAGATCACAGAAAATGATACCTATAGTGGTTCTACTAGTAGAAATATTATGATTGGTGGTAACTACACATTAACCGATCCTCAAACTATAATAATATTTGATGGGTTTGGGGGGACAGAAGTTGGTGAAACTGAGTATGGTAATCTTTTTTATGATAATTCATTTTTAAACTATAATCCAGAAACTCAAAAGCTAGAGTGTAGGTTTGAAATAAACGGCAACATTTTTAAATTATATTATTCAGAAGATGAATATATGAAATTTGAAAGGATGTAAATAATGAAACAAACACTTATTTTATTTTTTGTACTAGCAACTTTATTGAGTTGTAATAAAAGTGACGATAGATCACAAATTCAAGATTTATTAATTGGCCAATGGAAATTAACAGCCTTTGTAGATGAAGCAAATGGAACATCACTAGAATCCTCTGACCCAAATTATTTTGATCCTGTTGATAATACTGAGGTTTTAATTATTATAGATTTCAAAGAAAATAATGAATATGAAGGTGTTACAAGTAGAAACAGTTTTTTTGGTAATTATACTTTAAATAATTCAGAAACTGTAATTATTTTCTGGCTTTTTGCTATGTCACAAGTCAATGAAACAGAATTTGGATACTTATTTTTTGATAATTTACAATTAAATTTTAATCAACAAACACAAAATTATGAAAATGGATTTGAGTTAAATGGAGATATTTTTAAACTATATTATTCAGAAAATGAATATATGAAATTTGAAAGGATGTAAAATCTGCCCCTAACAAAGTATAATAAAATAGCAGTTGAGTGCCAAATTAAAGGGTGTGTATAAAGGTCGAGCTATGAATACAAAACAATCAAGTGAAGATTTTATTAAAAAATATCAAATTGCCTATAATGAACTTTTAAATGGGAGTACATTAAAACGTTCTTCATTGTTAGGTGAATGCTCTATTGGTACTGCTCAAAGATTAAAAAAGTTGATTGTTTCTAATTAAAAATTACTTTTACTAAATTGAAGTTTTTACATAGCTTAGAACTAAATAGATTTTATATAGGAAGGAGAACTTTAGAAAAACGATCTGAATAAAAAGTCATGACATTCCTCAGAATGCTAAGATTTTTTACGCATAGTAAGGAGCTTATTTAATTTTTAAAAAAATCTTTTACAGCCTTTTCTCCACTTTTCATTAAGCTTCTTTTTTGATTATCACTTAATTTCTTTATTTTTGGACCTATACCAACAGAGGATACAGATATCGTTCTTTCCCAATCTTCCTTAATTAATTTATTTCTATTCAAATTTTCAATCCTGAATACATAAAATGAACTTATAAAGCTTTTATTTCTAATGGCTCCAATCCTTTATCATTCTCAATTTGATCATCAGTATCAATCCTTATTCCAAGTGTTTTGTAATTGACTATTCTTTTTTTATTCCCATTTAGATCTATTTCTATCTCATCAAAAATATCTATTGGGAAATTTCCGATTATTCCTCCATCTACCATTATATCTTTTTCCGCTCTTTCTTTTTTATTTCTATACAACCTGCCTTCCTTATCTACAAAATTAGCCTCGAAATATAGTGAGATTGACATAGATATTTTCACTCCATCCTTTACTTTCATTTTCGGATATGTGTCATTTGACAAGATTACTCTTTCTTGTTTATTTAAACAAGTAGCAATCAAGAACAAATCTTTATACCCTTTTTCTTTTAATTCCTCGAATGTAATTTCTGAAGACCCTGTTTTATCTTCTATTACATTCTCTATCCACTTTTCAAATCGATCATTTCGATACCAACCATATCGATTACTCATTCTGTTGACACCACCCACTATCCCATATCGACCTTGATTAAATCGTTGAAATTTCATTGATGATATAATCTCATAGATTTTCTCAGAATTATATCCTATTGACAGCATCATTGCTGTAATAGCCCCTGCAGATGTGCCAGCTATTCCCTTGATATTTTTTAATATTCCATTTTTTTTTAGCCCTTTAATTACACCTGCATAAGCAATCCCTTTTATTCCTGCCCCTTCAAAAACAATATTTTCATATTGAGATTGACCATGTATTTTAAACACGAATAAGTTTATTAATATAAAAAATATGAATATTCTTATTGTCATATTACGGTACTCTAAAGTTTATACTTGTGTACTTTGCGAGCCAAAACTATCAACTAAGATATATTTAAAATTAATATTAACGATTATTCCATTCTTGAATACTCAATAGTATTACGGATAACTGTTGAGCCATCATTACAAAATGAATCAGGACCACCTCCTTCAAAACCTAGTATTAAAACATTATTATCAATTAATAAAATAGAAAACACTATTTGTTGACCATCATCAATATTTATTTCGATGGTTTCTCCGACTATTACCCAAGCTCCATTTAGGGTATAAGAGTTTTCACATCCCTCAAGTGTATCCAAATTTAAAATATCTTGATATATACCTTCTTCCGAAAAGGTAGTTGTACTTGTTAACATACAATCAGTGAACATAAATTCATCATTATTACCACTACTACAAATTGTGCTTAACATAGTTGGTTGCCAAACTCCTATAAGTAATGACTCTGTTGTTATTACTTCATCATCATTATCATCATCTGTTTTGTTACATGACAAAAACAAAAGAGTTGCAAACATTAAAATTATAAGATTATTTTTTTTCATATCCTTAATTATCAAAATTACCTTGGGTTATGTGTATTACATCACTGTCATCATTCTCATTATATAAAGTAAACTCAAAAGTTCCATTAACATTCGTATCTGTAACTTCTGTAAAAGTAACCGCACCTGAGTTTTCTTTAGATAAATATTTTATGCCGTTAACACCTACTATTGCATGGTTGATGTCATTTGGGTCAGAGGGGTCAAATAATCCATTGCTTTCAGTTAAGTTAAAAGTATCCATATTAAAATCTAAAATAGAAAAATAAATAACTATATTTTTATTTGTATTTCTAGCTTCAGTTCTAAAATATTCTGATTCAAAATATTCATTTCTTAAAAAAGATAGACCATCATCATATGGCATAGAAGTAATACTCCCTTTAGGCACAAAAAACACTCCATCTATATAACAAGAAAAAGTATTGTCGCCTGTAGGTATTACATCATCATCTGTTTTATTACAAGAAACAGAAGTACATAGCATGAAAAGTAAACTATATATAATATAATATTTTATTGGTTTCAATTTTTTAGTCTTTAAAAATCATTTTTGTAACCTGTTCTCCATTTATAACTACTCGAATAATCCGTATATCGCCTGTATTACCAGTATTAACAATGTCTAATTCCTGAGAATCTATAGGGATATCACTAATTTTATTACCAAAGGTATCATATATTTCTTTTATAGGCATTATATCAACTATCTCATTATAGTTACATCTGTCAATAACTTGATATCTGTCTGTACCCACCTTTACAATACTATAACATATATCTGGGTCTGGCCAGAAAAAAGTTTTGGTTGTTGAACCTGCTGCATTAGTAGCGGTAACAGTACCTGTAAAATAGGTGTCATCAAATTCGGCTAATTCGGCTGTTGCATTAAGTATGTAACTATTTCCGCTTGTTAATTCCCATTCTACTTCTGTTATGGCTTGTTCACTTATTGGAGCTTCATTCTCAACATCGATTAATGTAATTTCAACAGAAATAGTATTATCATAACTTATACCAAATTGTGGAGGAGTACAACTAAGAGCTGCTGAACTTTCCATACCTCCAATAGTTACACTTATTGTTGTACCATAATACGGGGTATAATCAGGATCTCTTTGCAAGGTAATAGAACCATTATTTTCAGAAATAATTAAAAATCCATCTACAGACCAATTATGATAAACACCACCATTTGCATAATTAGTAGTCAGTGTTAATTGGTCTGTACCACAAAGAACATACGGACCTTCTAAGCCATTTATATCTGTAATTTCAATGTCTGAAATACAATTTTCATAATACATTGTTGGTAATCTTTCTTGACCATTAACTTCATCCATAAGCCAGTTTACACTCGATTGATGCAGAGAGGCGTGTTCTTGATTTACAGAGGGTGCATAATAACTATCAAAAGGGGTTTCCCCAGTTTCTACCATATCTCTACAGCCAATTGATTCTCGCCACAAATTACTAGTACCACTAAAAGCCAAAGCACTTTTTGTAGGAACAAAACTAAAATCATCTACTATATTAATATGGACATAACTTATAAGTGGATAAATTAATAATTTTATAGGAAAAGGAAGGTCCCCTAAAATTGGAAAATTTCCAAACCCTCCTTGAGAGGTCCAAGGAAAAGGAATATTTGTTGCTTCTTCTATTCTTGATTTTGTAGCAAAATAACCACCAGGTGCATTATCTAAACTACCAACAGAAGAAGAAGTACTAGTATATTTTTTATGATCTATAATTGTAATCGCTCCCCAAAATCCTTTGGTTAAAAATCTAAACGCTTCTTCACTTCCAGAGTTAGGAGTATAATTTGTCCATAGCTTAGTTCGTGTAAACCCAAGAAATGCAGTTAAATCTGCAAACACCATATTACTACCTGATGTAGCTTTTTCATCTCCTGTTAAATTTCCATTTATTACTGCTATATTACGAGATTGCTGTGGCAATCCTAAATTATCAAGACTGTTTTGAAAAGCATTTCTAAAGTTTGGAGCGCCTTCTGGTAAACCATCTGAATCTGATAAATAATGACTAATTAACATTTGTTTAGCTGCAGGATTATCCAAACCGTATTTTGCTACGTCAATATCAAAATAATCTATCGTTTTTTGTATTCCAATAGTAATATTAGCTCCTTTATGAGGACCATCGAAAGATATAAATAATCTAGTGTTATGAACTTCGTTGTCCTGCTCCATATCTGCGAGTGCGTATTGAACAATAAGTGCCCCCATACTTGGGCCAGCAACAATAAGTTGTTCAGAACTGCCATTGGCGGCTAATGTTGCGTTTACTTCCTCTATTAATGCCTCTAAAACTTTTGCATTTCTTTCTATGTAGTCTACACCACCATCTCGGTATATATTAATTTCGATTGTTCCCCAAGGAAGTACTATCGTTTCTGTTCTAATTATATACCTTGGAAAACTTATAATAATAACATCAAAACCTTGATTGTTAAGAGTTTCTACAAGGTTGTTGTTGCCATAATCCATCATATTATAAATGTTAGCATCACCAAAATTAATACTCTCATTTCCATCAATTTTTCTTTTATCATTAGGGTCGAAACCGTCAGATATAATAAAAGGGTTTTGTAAGTTATTGTTATCATCAGAGAGGTATATTTTATATTCCCCTTCCCCTAAACATTTACCTCCACAATCACTAGATTCATCATAGCCTTGAAATGGTTTAGTTGCCTCAATAGTTTGTACTCCCGATATTGGAGGAGGTGAAGCATTTATTCTAAAGCTAGAAAAAGTTGTTAATGTAGTATTGTTATTAAATGTAATTTCAAATCTAACATTTTTAATACCGCTTTCTTGAAACGAAACATTTATTGAAGGTATTGGATTGTTTCCACCCGTTATTATTTGGTAAGTTTGGTTATTTTCAAAATAAGCGGTTAATTCTTGAATAGGATTATCTGACATTTCTAAAAATATTTTCCCAAATTCAAAAGTAATATTCTCTCCAACTAAAGTTTCTGAATTTAAAGGAGCTATGACTGTAGCTTTTTTATGAAAATATGGATTAATCTCTGCTAACTTTTGTATTTTAGAATCTACAACTTCTAATTTTGCGTTACTAGAATTTAATGATGCAGGGTTAATATAAGAGAAATCTACGTTTATAATCCCAAATTGTAAAACACCTTCTCTTTCAAAATGGTATGCAACATTTTCAACATCTTTTAATTGTGTGAAATTCGGGTTTGCACTTGCTTTATAAAGCTCATTCCAAGAACTCCTAAAATGATTGTAGTTTGAAGTATTTACTGTATCGGCAGTATTAAAAGCAACTAATCTAGCTTGAGGATAAACCCTGTCATATAATATCCCATTTTTAAAAATATCAATATCATTTATTAAAAGTGCTTCTAATATGTTATCCATATACTCTGTATATGATTTTTCATTAGTTGGTTGTAAAATCTCTTGTGAAAAAAGTTGGTTTGTAATAAGAAATAATCCTATTAAGACTATTCTAATCGTTTGAGTTTTAATTCTCATAATTTATATTTATAAAGTTAGCAAATACATCTTATATGCAAACATTTAGATTTATCTAATTGTTTACTGTTTTAGTAAAATTAATAATTACACCCAACAATTAATTACGGTTTTCCGTACATACATAAACTTTATTTTAACTAAAACATTTTTAGTTATTTAAATCAGTGAGAAAAAAAATGAAAAAAGACAAGAATTAATGAAATTGACTCATTTATCTAGCAAAACGATGCAGATAAAGTTCCTTTTCTGAAAAATGTCTATACTTAAGAGGATTACAACGTAAGGTTCAAATACTTTCGAAATATAAGATGAGAATAAAATATTTTTACCAAAAAGTTTTTTTTATTTCTTTTAATTTCTATAAAATTGAAATGTCTTATCGAAAAATTGGGGATATAGAAATTTATTATCGCTGTAAAACTTCCTTAAACTGATAAAAGAAACGTTCTATAAGCCTTAGATCCTTGGTGATAATTTCTGCGACTCCTCGTATTTCTTGTTTAAATTCAACTTCTTTATTATATGAGGGAATTAGTGTTGATGGAAGAGAAACTTCTATAAGGTAAAATCCTTCATTATCAGGAATTAGAGAGATGCTCTTTACTTTACCAGTTAAAGTTCCAAATTCTGTGTCAGGAAAATTTTCTAACTTAATATTAACTTTTTGCCCTTCTATAATTTTACAGAATTCTGTGCTGGCGTTTTTAGCCTTGCAATAAATGAGGGATTTATAGAAGGAATGATTGTAAATACCAAATCTCCTTGATTTACATTTTTGGTTTTTATTACAGAGTTAAAAATTATTACTTATTCTTATATTCGCCAAGAAATACAAAATATATACTAACAATGGTGTTTCTTGTGGTGGAAATATTTCCAACCGCCCAGAATTTGAAATTTCTTATTTCAACGATTCAAATATTTTTATAGAATACATAACTGTTTTTAAAAAAGGAACTACATATTTGTTGATTACTTCAATCAAAGTGACCAATTATTGATTTAAATTCTTTTCAATTCTATCACTGATATATTTTGTTTGTTTTTTATATGCAAAAAGAAACATAATTAAAATTAAAGTAGACACAATTCCAAGTTTCCACTCATCGAAAAAAACAACTTTACTAGCTAACCATCCATATGCTTTGGTCACTCCTGCCATAATAAGCATAGCAATAATAGTTCTATAAGAATTGTTTTGTTCTGATAGGACTTCAAGCTTGGGATCTTTCTGAGATGCAGCTACAAAATCTTTATAAGACTTAAACTTTAAAAAGTTAGTTTTTCTTAAAACTTTTTCGACAACTAAAGAACCTACTCTACTTATAATTAACCCCACGAAATATGCTATAAACGCTGTTAAAACAATATTATCATTCATTAGCGAGTAATTAGTAGAAGATTCAACAATCACCAAGAATAAAACACCTGGCATCAAATAATTGAATAGATTATAGCTACTTATTTTTTCTAATATCTCATTCATTTTGTTATAATTTATTGGAACACAAATGGCATTAATTTACCGTTTACAATTATCATAATTAACGTTGGAATAGGCACTTGATCATTAATTGATTTTAATTTTGAAGCTGCCTCTAAATCAGTATGACTTAGTTTTTCTAAGTCCATTGGATGAGAATGCCATTCTCCTACATAACCGAGAATATTTCCAGTATTCTCTTTAATTTCATCTACTCTCTCTGGTAAGTTTTCAGTCCCTCTTATAAAGCACATTTCATGTTCTCGACTATCTGGAGGAGCATTAATCCAATCCAATATATGTATGGTCTTTGTTTTATAGTTGGATATTCCAATAAAAACACCTCCTGTTTCTTTAGGAGTTTTATTTTTTGCAGCTTCTAAAAGTTGTTCTCGAATTCCATCTTTAATTCTGATAATCCAACCACTTCCATTTTTACAACCAATAACAACAAAGGCCTTAACCAATTCATTTGTTGTTGAAATATTTATTCCAAAAGATTCATCTAATTCTTGTATAAATAAAAGACCATTTTCTTTAATATTAGTTCTTTCAAATTCTTTTTCAATAACTCTAGAAAAGCTGGCTGCATGTAGAGAAATTTGATCATCAGACACTATCATTGATTCTGAGTTACATCCAAGTCCTACAACGAATTCATCTTTATCTTCTGCCTCCCGTTTTCGTTGTTCATTTTTTAACCATCTCTTTACTCCAGAAATTTTAGTAAAAGTAAATAGTGAATAAATTAAATCATCAATTCTGGGGTTTCCATCTTTTCCCTCTATATATAGTAAGCCAAGTCGACCATTATCGGCAATTTCAACCTTGCATAAATTTCCTTTAATATTACGCCTACCAGATGAACATAACCAATTTCGTATATTATCTGATGCAGTAGATTCGATGATCCAATTTTGAGATGCTAACTCTTGAGTCAAACTAAATGCATTATTGGGAATACTTTTAATAGACTTAACATTATCCAATTTAGAAAATCCATTAATGATTTTAACCAATTCGTTTGCCTTATTTTTACCAACACTATTTTCTAATAGGACATGTCTGACAAGATTATGAGGTTCAAGTTCCTCATTATCCACTACGGTTAGGTTGGAAACTCCTTTTCTTCCCAAATGAGCTCCAATCTTTGACCCTAATGAACCAGCTCCAATCAGCATAATAGAATTATCCATTACAGAAGCTCCTGAAATTCTTCTAGCTAATTCTGCATTAAAAGGTTCTCTATGAGCTAAGAGAGATACTGAAGCTTCCTTTTTTATTTTAACTCCAGAAAAATTTTCGGTTTCTGCTGAGATTACGAAACTGATAAATTCATAATCCCCTTCATGACCTATTAATTTTAGAGGTCTTTTAAATCCAATGGTTAAAGGGATTCCATTTAAATATTGAAGTTTAAGTCCTCTAATACACGTTATGGATTCCTCGATATTTATACCCAACCCTTTACAAAAGGCTACTAACTCCCCATAAGATCTAGGTAATTCTACAGAATATTCATGTTCTACTCGATCGTCTTCAGACCAACAAAGCAACCCCCAAACAGGTTTATCCAATGAGCCATCCTTAGTTGAATTAAAAGACCATTTATCGATTAATTCTTTTAGTTTGTTTAACATCAAAAATGGTAATGCTCCATGTATTTTATATGAATGTTCACTTTCGTGTTTATCTTGACTAATACTTTGAAGAAGAATTGCATAGGCACCATTCTTTGGTACAAATCTTTGATTTTTACTGGCAATTTCTAATAAAGTTGAATATTTGTAAATTGAAGTTCCTGAATAATTCTCCATACGAATTGGTTCGAATCTATCACCATCAACATTCAGTTTGTCAGTGACCGCTTTAAAAAACCATTCTTCAGCTAAATATAAAATATCTGGTAATCTCTTATTTGAATACCATTCATGAATATTACCTTTTACCAAACATAAAAATGCTGGTGTTCCTTTTCGTGAAGCGTATAAATGAGATAATTTAGATTTTGGAAAATCGATTCTATCGGAGCATACTTTAGGTGCAATCTTTGGATATATTTCATGATATATCGTAATCAAGATAGGCTCTTTCTCACGTATATTTAACTCCGTTTCATCCCATCTAGATGGTAAGGAAACTTTCAATTTTAAAGGGATTGCAATTGAAGATTCATCATATTCTAACACCTTCAATTCGTCTATTCCAAAATGAGACTTTAATAAGTTTAAACTTTCTTGCAATTCAATTGATAATTCTCCATCAAAATCTGGTAAACTTTGACTATATAACTCTTCTCCCATTATCCACTTGTAACTACCGTACTTGCTGCCCCGAGTCCGCCAGCAGCAGCTGCTGCATCCTTTATTTTTTTTGATGGCGCCTTCGCTACACCATTCTTTGTGATTACAAATTCAATTGGTTTAGGATTCTTTTCATTTGGTTCAATAGCGGTGTTTAGAAAATTACTTTTACCTACTTTTTTGACATATTCATCTTTTGCTGCCTGATGTGGTGGATTAGGCTTAGCTTCTTCTATAACATTTGATGATGCTATGACTTTGCTTCCTGTTTGCATATAATCCAAAAACTCTAAAGAATATTCTTGAGGAATTTTATTCTCAGGTTTATCTTCATCATTATAAGGCGTATTATTAAAAAATGACCAAGAACAATGGTGAGGAGCTAAAAGTAAGTCCCATTCTAAAGTATGTTCTCTATTGTTTTTTTTGGTTTTTTCCAATACTTTATCCCAAATGTAGTGATCCGCATCACCGCCAAAGATTACACGAACTGAATATTCCTTATTGTTTTTAGCTGTTTCATTCTCAAAAAATCTGGCTTGGAATATTATACTAGTAAAGTTTTTCTCAGAATCAGAACTTGATGAAACTACATCTTCTTTTAATGGAGCATGAATGAAAACCTCAAAGTCTTTCTGCTCTTCCCCTCCAATCTCACTATAAAATTTTCCAGGATAGTAATGTGGAACATCGTCAAATTTTTCCTCGCCATCATAACCAATTATTACTAACCTATTTCCATCATCATTTTTAGAATCATCTTCATCATCGTAGAGTTTTTTTCTACGATTAGCTTCCTGTCTGATTTTATCTGCATCTTTTGACAAATCACCTCTAAAAAGTCTTCTTGTAACCCACAATTCATTTAGAACGATTAATTCAACATCCTCTTCTTCTAGTTCAGGGTAATCTTCGGGCTTACCAAAATAAAAATGTTTCTTGGCTCCACCACAATGATCTTTATCTGGATGAGATAGGGTAAAAACATCCACAAATGGCTGCTCTTCCTCATTTCTCTGAATACTTTTCAACAAATCATCTTTGACTTCTTCAGGATTTTCCATATTGTCAGAAGAATTTGCTCTAATGTTACAGTCAACTAAAATAGTTGCTTTGCTTTTTAGTGATATAAGGCTCATATCACCATTTCCTACAGGGTAGTACTTTATTTTGTGTTTACTCATTGTATATTATTTATCTCTTTATTAATGTAACGTTTACACCCTTAATACTTTAAAGCGTGACAAACTAAAATTAATAAAGAGATAGATAGATTATATAGTTGGAGTAACACCATTTTCCTTCATCCAGTCTAATGAAAACAATATTTCATCTTGAGTAAATTTCTTTTTCTCATCAGCCCAAGAATAAAAACTAGAAAATAAACTTTCGTTATTAAATAGTTGATGATTTTGAATAAGCTCTAACCAGCAATAAAATATAGTTGCAACCAATTCAACTTCTCTGGTTTTAGTTTTACGAAATAATGATATTAGATCTTGAATAGATTGGTCATAAACACCAAAATAATTATTATAATAGTCTTTATACTTTTCAACATTAACGGATTGAGAATATTCTGGCTTAGTATAAGGCCCGCTCTTAACCATTTTTACATCAAACCATTTTTGCTTTTTAAACTCTTTATTTATTGAGTGCATAAATTTACTATCAAAAGGTCCAGCTGCAAATTTGGCATAACGTTCTTGCAAATTCATTTTTCCTGCATGTTCACATAGGTAAACTAATTTTTGAAATTTCACCCTGCCAAATGTGTATTCCTGATGTAATTGATTAACTATTTCTGCTGCTAGCACCGTTCTTTTGAAATAGATCCTCCCTTTTTCTTTAGATAATTCCTTTTCATATTTAGTTAGGACTTCTATCTCCTCAAGTTCATTAACAGTTGATGGTGTAATATAACCAGCAAGCATTAGACCTTTTTCAAAATCACCAATATTGTATGACTTTCTATTTTTATCTGTTGAACTCATCTATGGCAAGTTTTATTTTAACAATAGCTCTTTCCCTTATTTTTCTAATGGAATTAGTTTTGACTCCTATTCTTGTTGCTAATGATTCATTTATATCTGAGGGTAAATATTTTCTGCCTTTTTTATACTCAATATCTGTTAGTACAACTTCCTTTTCCTTTTTATTTAGTTTTGAAAAAACAGATTCCGCAAATTCTTTCAAATCTAATAATTTATTTGGATTTGTTTCTGCGAATTCGACAGCTAAATCATCAAAGTAAGTTGTAATAGGTTCTTCTGATTTCTTTGAAGAATTGTAGTAATCATAAAATTGATTGTTTAAAATGCGATATAGCCAACCCGTAATTGCTTTTTTTGGGTCATTACCATTTAACTTAGCTTTATTAAATGATTTATATTTTTTTACTCTTTCAAATGTCTGATGAGCAATTTGTTCTCCCACATGTGGGTCTAACTTTCGCTGTTTACATTTAATTGTACATTGAGTTTTGACAGTTTCATAGAATCTTGCTACGAATTCATTATATGCAGTATCATTATTGGTTGTACTAATACATTCCATTAAGCTAATGTCATCTAACTTTTTAAAATCTATGTCCTTATTCAAATCGTTATTCAATCTATATACTTTAAAGCGTGACAAATTTATTTTTACAAAAACAAATGTAAATGTCTTAACAAGTCAAAAATTACGGGAATCCATATTATAGAAAGAAAATCATAATTATTTTTCCCTCTTCAAACACATTTTGCCTCCACGCCTCTATCATTTCAGCAAAAAGAGTATTCCTTAACATTTTAGCACATTCAAAAACTTCATTTGATAGCATGTCCTCCAACATCAGGATCACTATCACACAAAAAGACTTCACAGATATTAGCTTTTTTTCCTTTAATTTTCTCCCAGAAATCTAACCAACTTGAATATTCTGGAAGGGGAATTTTACCAGATGTTCCTTTTTTGTTTTTAACTTTTATAAAACTCATTTTCTAAATTTTAAATTAAACTAAGGTGTTTTCAACTTTAAGTATATTAACTTTCACATACTTTATTTCATTGAAAAAATGATGCCCATCACAAAATTAGAAATACTTTGAGTTGATTTCTTACGGGTATCCGTAAGGAAAAATATTAAATAAGCCCTAGGTCCTTAACTATAGCTATTAAGTGAATAACATTTTTGGCTTTAAATTGAATACGAAGCCTGTTAAGTCGTTTTTCCACAGCACTCAAACTAGCAGGAGAAATGCAAAGTTTTTTAAATTGAAAGCTTATATCTTCCTGAGTGTAGCCCTTAGACAATAGGTGTACAATTTCGATATCGTATTCAGTTATTTCTAAATCAGATTTTTCATTTAAAGCATATTTAACTTGAGGGGAAAGGTAAAATTCGTTTTTGAATACATTGTGGACGGCTTCCGATAATTCTTTAAGTCCTTTTCTGCCTTTACATACATAGGCATTAATATTTTTTTTCATGAGTGCTCTCACCTTTTGTAAACGATCATCAATAGAATAGGTGATGATTTTAAATTCTGGAAGGTCATGTTTTAGCATTTTAATCAACTCTTCCCCAGATGAAAATTTTTGTTCGCGATAATCTTCTTTAAAAGACAAATCTGTAATTAATAATTCGAAGGGGTCTTTATCTAAAATTGCTTTTTTAATTTTAAGATACGCATCATCACAGTATTGAACCTGATGAATCTCTTTCACACCAATTTCAGAAAGCATGGTGTAAACTCCTTTGTTTATATCTTCTAAATCTTCTGCAATCAATACTTTATTAAACATGTTAAATAATCATTATTGTTTTAAAACCTTTATTCAATTCAGTTTCAAAACTAATTGTTCCTCCTATGGATTCCATACGGGATTCCGTATTTGTTAATCCATTTTTCTTTTTTAAGATCCCTCCTACCCCATTATCCTTGTATTCAATTATTATTTTTTTATTTTTTTTATTGAAAGTAATTGCAACATGGCTTGCTTTACTATGTTTTTTCATATTAGTCATTAGTTCCTGAAGGACTCTATACACTGTCATTTTCTTTATTTCGGATACTTTTTCCCAATTAATTATAGCGATATTTCTTTTAAAAATAGCAACCTCATTACTTTTATAACTCATAAGTAAATCGTTTAGGGTTTTTTCAAAATCTGTTTGTAAATCTAACGAAGCATAGTTTTTTGAGATATTTCTGGTCTTATGATATATTTCTTCTATGCTGTCCAGAATGTCATTTTGATTATTCGATGTTCCTTGGATTTTGGTCATCACCTGATACATTTCATTGGCCAATTCATCATGAATCTTTTTAGATATTTGGGCTTCTGTTTTATAATTCTGTTCAATTTTTATTTTCTTTTTGCGAGCATTAAAAACAAAATAGGAAGCCACAAATAACAGAAAGGTTGCTATGGCTAAACTTAAATAAATAAGTTTTAAACGTTTTTCTTTTTCTCTTTGAATTTTGACTGCCTCTGTTTTTTTAATTTCCTTATCACGGGCGTATTTCATGGAAGCGAACTTATTTTGTTTTAACTGTTTCGCTTTAGAAATACTGTCGGTTAATTCTTTATATTCTGTAATAATAGGATCATCTTTTAGTAAAACTAAAAGGGAAAGTGCTTCCTCTAAATATGATGCACTATTGATTGTTTTTGCTAATTCAGAACATTTTTTGGCATAATTTGTAGCTTCTTCTATATTATTGATATTTAAATAATAGTTCGCCAAATGCAAATAGCTTGTATAAATACCTTTTGTATTATTGAGTTTAATTCTCATTTCTAAAGCATCAAGCATATTTTGTAAACCTTCGGGTAGATTGATTTTAGATTGTACATACCCTAAATTATCTAATGCTCTAGCTAGTTTTAATTCATTAGGTAATAATTTTCTTTTATTGTAAACCTCTGTCAGTTCTTTTATGGCTAAATCATATTTTAATTGTTCCCTATGTATGTTTGCTTTATTATTTAAAGAGTTTAAGCTGTCTTCAAGGGTTAGTGAATATTTTAAGGCTTCATCGTAGAATTCTAATGCTTTATTATAATTGTTTAATCCCTTATATATTCTTCCCAATTGAATATATAAACCATTAATAGCGTCTTTTGTAATTTCATTTAATTTTTGTTTTTCAAGTAGCGTTAGAGCTTTTACGACAGAATCTTCACTTTCATAATATGAACCTATATCGAATTGAATAACTGCCAACATTCTTAAATTTTGAATTGCAGCAATAGTATCCTTTTTATCTAAATTTAATTCAACTTGTTTTTCGTAGTAGGTGTATGCTGAATATGTCTCATCTGGAGTTTTGGGATTTAACGCTTTATAATAAAAGTAACGAGCACTATCCAATTTGGACTGAGGAATATTGCTTTGTCCCAATAAACAATTAATTGGGAAAATAATTACACAAAAAAAGAGGAATGATATATTAAATCTCATTCCTCAAATTTAAGAACTAATTTTTAGATGTTATGTAATTATTAAAATTATGTCCCTGGTGGTGGGGGCAGATTTCCATCATCTTCATCACCGCCAGTACTATACTCAAGTTCGTCTACATTGCTGGAAACACTCTCTGGGGTACAGGACAAAAACCCTAAAATGAGGGAACCCGTAAAAATTATTAATGCTATTTTCTTCATTTTGTATCATTTAAAATTTGACAATAGTGTTGCTGTCCGAGATGTTTCATCGGATACGATTTCGTGTAACAACACGCTAACATTTAAGGAGGCGCCCCTTTTATTTTGAGAAGTAATGAGCCAGAAAAAGAAAGTAGAAATACTTCTCAATTGATTTTACAATCCTTTTCTGTACTCAAATAGAATTGATTTTTTCAACACTTGTACAATAGCTGAATTCAATTCTGGAGCAAATAAATGATAGTTATGAAGTGTTTTATGGAATGGATATGGAAACTATTTGGAAAATATTTTCCAAAAGAAAAAAAGATAGAATTGTTTAATGTTATTGTTATTTTCTGATGTATAAAAACCTCGTTTTAAAAGCTTTTCAAAAGGCAAGAAATGAAGTGCCTGGCAAAACGAATAAGACTCGTCTTGCAACTCATATTTCAGATATTCTCTTAAATGAGTATCGCCATCAAATATGTGAACGGCAATTGCGGAATTTATTTAACGTGTCTGAGAAATGTGAACCAGAAAAAGATATTTCGATAAGCTCCTTACATATACAATATTTATGCAATTTTTTATCGTTAACGAATTACGATCATTTTTTAACGGTTCATCCTAACAAAAGTTATTCAGCATCTAAATCTAAATTTACATTACCAAAAAAGCCAAGTCCCATAATCATCATGTTTTCTTTTACTCTATTACTATTTTCATTTACGATAGCTATAAACCCTGAAAATTGTTTGTTAAGTGATACTAGTTATATGAAAAAGATTTTTATGAGATTAAAAAGGATAGTCTAGCTTAATTTTTAAGTTCTTGAGAAGAGTTATTCTACAAATAAAAATCATAAGTTTTTTACAGATTAATTTATTGTTAACCACGCAATATAGATAGTTAAAAAACAAACACAAAATCCTTACGGGTACCCGTAAGGATTTTGTGTTTAAGTGTTTTAAATTTATTACCAATAATTTATAGTATTGGTAAATAATTATTGCAACTATTGTATTCCTGTAATATTGGTTCATAAACATCAATAAAATTGATGGTATTACGAGTTATGTGCAATTCGCTCACTCAAAAACCGATTGCTTGAAAGAATAAATTTAGAGTATTAAAAAAATGAAATTTAAAAATATATAATATGGCAAGATGTACTGCACCAATTTATGGACACCGAACAGAAAGTGGAAGAGTAAGCTGTCCAGCTTGTGGAGGAAGAAGTTATAATTCTTATCCATCCTACCCTACTTACTCTTCGTCTTCTAATAATTCAACAAGTCGAGGAAGTAATGGAGGACAAAGAAAAACTAAAGCGAGTTGGTCTTCATCAGGTTCTTCGGTTTTATATACGCCAGCGGAAATTCGAACACTTACGCCAGTTAGGAGAAATGTTGAGGAACGTCTGGATAAACCAGATTTACGTGACATTTTCCTATGTCACGCTTGGGACGACCGAAAAGGTGTAGCTAAAGAGTTGCACGATATACTAGAATCCAAAGGTGTATCCGTTTGGTTTAGTGAGAAAGATGTCGCATTAGGTTCACCATTAATGCGTGAAATTGATAAAGGATTAATTAAGTCGCGCGTTGGAATAGTATTAGTTACACCTTTGTTTCTTAAACGTATCGCAGGAGCAGGTATTGCTGATAAAGAACTTTCTGCTCTTTTGGCTCTTGATTTACTTATACCAATTGTTCACGATACAACTTATGATGATTTAAGAGATGCAAGTCCTTTGCTTGGTTCACGAAGTGGTTTAAGTACAATAGAAGATTCAATGGAAGAAATTGCTTCTAAATTAGCGGAATTAGTAACACCTGAAACCGTAGAAAATTAGTTAAATATCAACATTTAGGAAAGGAAAAGAACTGTACATAACACGTATAAAAATAATTACGGTTTAGTGCTTAATCAAAGGTCGTTACCACACATTAAAAACCAAAATAATTTATGTCAAATAAAACATCATTCTTCAGCTTTTCAGAATCAAACAGACATACTGTAGCCAAAATTAAAGGAAGAGCAGTTAACCCATTCTATTACAACCTGAATTTCAAGGTTCAAGATTTACTAAAAAGATGGAATACTGAAACCGAATCTGTAATACGACAAGCAATTACAAAATCTCTACAAGGCGCTTCTAGAACTATTGTGTTCATAGGTGATGATACGCACAAAAGTTTTTGGGTTGGAGAAGAAATTAAAATGACTCTTGCAGTAGGCAAACCCGTTTATGCAATTAGAATAAAAGACACTACAGGTAAAGCTCACCCTGAAATGACAAAAAATGGAATTTATCTTTATCAATGGAGTGAGCCACGCTTACAAGAACTTGCAACTAAATGAAAAAAACCGTTTTTGACCGAAAACTTATTGGTCCGGATTCTTATGAGTATTTTAATGACTTATCTAAATTTTGCCAATCAAGATATTTAAAAATATTAGGAGCTCAATTGCTTATTCTTCTTGGTATATCATTAATAGCTTCAATCCCTGAATTGTGTTCACCATTTGAAAAAATTAAACACGTTATCGAACTAGCTTTGATAGTTACAATTTTAATTTTAATGATAATTCAATTTAAATCAAACTATATGGATGGTTGGCAAAAATCTAGATTTTTGGCTGAAAGCATATTAAGTCAAAGTTGGTTACTACTGTTCAAAGTTGACAATTATGACAAGGATTACAATTCGGCTGTTAGCATCTTTCTAGGAAGAATCAATGAAATGAAATCAGAAATAAACGTAACTGACTATTTAAAATTTGTTTCTGTAATTTCTTCAGATAACGACCAGCCAAATTGGATATCTGAAAATTTCGATAAGAACATATCCGAAAAAAAGAATTACTACATAATTGAACGAATCAACGACCAAGAAAAATATTATTACAAGAAAACTCTATATAATAGAAGAAATAGTGAAAAATATTTTTGGTTTGGAATCTCATCAATGGGAATTGGTGCTGTTTTAACAACCCTAACTATAATGGATGTTATTCCAAATTTTTCATACCTAGGATTGTTTACTACTCTATCAGCTGCACTTTTCTCTTGGAAGCAAACTAAAAGATTTGAAGAACTAAGTTCAACTTATAGCGTAGCCATTGAAGAGTTAAAAGATTTTAAGAAAAAATTGCTTTTAGACAGCTCAGAAGATGAAATAAAAGCAATTATATATGACACGGAAAAATCAATCAGTAGAGAGCATAAACTGTGGGTAACAAAAATTAATGAATAATGGCGTATATTACTTTAAACGATTTATAAGAAAAAACAACAAGGTTAACAAAAGCTTTTTCAGTCAACGAAAGCCTTAGTTCTTCAACTAAATTTGATAAACAAATTTTTCTTTCATATAGACGAAAAGATAGTAATTATGTAAAACCAATAGTTGATATCCTAAAAAGCCTTGGTGCTAAGGTTTACATTGATTATATGGATGACAGCCTTCCTGAAAAGCCTAATACAGAAACCGCAGCTATTCTACGTAGTCGAATTCAGAAATCTGACAAGTTTATTTTAATGGCAACACCAAATTCATCAGATTCAAAATGGATACCTTGGGAACTAGGACTTGGAGATGGTTTTGTGAATTATGAAAATGTTGCAATACTGCCGATTACGCAATATAGTAGCTCTTGGGAAGAACAAGAATATTATTCAATTTATGGCTATATAGAAAAAGTTGATAGCACGAATAACTTGAGAAATGATTATGCAATTTTCTATCCTAATAAAAAACCAGAATGGTTAATCGATTGGATAAAAAGATAAAAAAAAATGAAAATAATACAAGCAATTAAACCGGGGCCAAAGCCAAAAAAAGAAGATGGATCACCTGACAAAAGAAGACGAGTGACACCAGAGACTAAACCAAAACATCCTGGATTAAAACCTCATAAACACAAACCTAATGATTAAAGAAGAATTGAAAACAAAACTCTATAGCTAACAAGGAGCTGTTTACAAACAATACCAAATCGTTAGATAATCCGAATGAGAAATATTTTGAATTTGGCCTTTTATAAATAAAAAAAAGTGTGTTTATCCAGATATATTGGTAAATAAAAGTCCTTTTTAATAAATATATAATATTAATTATATCAATTTGTTGGTTGCCATTAGAACCGAGTAAACAGAGAAAACTCAAGACCATCCGTCTTACGGTAATAGAATATAAAAAGGAATTGACTCTCTTGAAAAGCGAAATATGAAAACCAAAACGGTCGGAATTAATGCCGAAACAGCGACTAGAATGAACAATTAATCTGAAAGTAGGCAAAATAAATATTTAAAATGAAGAAAATATTTTTAATCTTAGCACTGTTTACTGCTATAATTTCTTGTAGTGATGATACGGTTGTAAATAGTGAAGTTGAAACTTCTACACTAGAAGCTCCAGAGTATGGCAAAGATATTACATTATCTGGGGTTTCCAATAATGGAGACGGAAACCGTTTAACTGTTGTTATTACGATTGGACGCAAGTCATTGCAATGTCATCGCTTAGGGGTTTGTCATGTTTGCATTGGATGCACACCAATTAGCCAACAAAATATGATTCCAACAACTATTAATAATAATAGTACTCTTGGAGATTATATAGAATTTTATCTTGATGCACCATTAAGCCCTGAGTTTGATTCTAATATTTATATTGATGAAGATATTTATAATGAAGATACGGGGGAATTAGTCTTAGAACAAGGCACTTATCCTTTAAATTCTTCATTAGGAGAATTTGGAGGTTTTGTTGTCCAATTAGCAAACTAAATTAATATACTTGGTCGTTAAATTATTTAACGACCAAGTATTAAATCATCAAATTATGACTAAAAATATTGTTTTATTATTATTTATAATTAGTTCTTTAGCATATAGTCAATCAAATAAGTGTGAACTAATTAAAAATTCTGATAATTTGTATGAAGTAAACAAAAATGATGTTTTTTGTTTATCAAAAAACAGTAATGAGTTAACACTTATATATTCATTTGGTATCTGGTGTAAACCTTGCATCGCACATTTGCCAAACGTTTTAAATCTTAGAGAAAATTATGATTTGAATTTATATGTTTTACTTATAGAAAAAAAAGGTAGTGAAAATGTCAAAAATGCCATAGATTACTTAAATAAGCAAAGTGAAAATATTCAAATTATTTTTATTAAAGATGAATATGGAAATAGTAAAAACAGGAGATATAAAAATTTCCTAAAAGATATTACACCTATTAGTTTTGAGAATATTAATGATATGTCAAAATATATATTAATTAATCAAGAAGGAGAAGTAATAATGGTTACAAATTATAAAGATAATCTTGATAATAATAATTGGAAGGATGACAGTAAAATGATAGAAAAAAAAATAATTCCTCTTTTGAATAAAAATTAACGGCTACCAATACCACCTATAATTCATCGCGGTTGAATTCCCTGTCGGAAATACAAGCCTTTTTATCAACTTCGTTGTCTAATGGAAAAACCCTATCGGATTTTGTCCGAAACTCAATCATTGGTGCTGTGTTAAAAATTTAAAACAAACAATAAACTATGGGAGAATGGTCAAAAAAAGTTGGAGATAAAGGAGAGGAAATTGTCAACTACTTTTTCAAAGAGATTTTAGGTTACAATTCTATTTTAACCAACGAAACCATTGATTGTATTAATGGCAAAAAGCATAAAATTAAAAAATCTAACAAAACAACTCACGGGATTGATGCTTTGATTAGTCGAAGAAGTCCATTGGAGGATAATCTATTAGATGTTGGAATAATATCTTCGAAATTCACTTCAAAAACTTACCCTAATTCCCCGAAAAGTGAATTCAAAAAGTTTGTAACTGACTTAGCTCATACGATAGAATGTTTTAGATACTCAAAACTCTATTCAGATATTAATCAAAAGTATTCTAACATTAACAGAACAGATATTACTGGAATTTTGGTTTGGGCATCGAACAAAAGTCCTCAAAAAGAGGCAATTATTCCAAAAGTAGCTAATTCTGTGTTAGACACTGAATTGGTCTTTGACAAAATTATTTTGGTTGACAACGAACGGATTAATTTTTTTGTCGATACCGTTTTAACTACTAAAGAGAAATTTGGGGAAGACCACGTAACATTTGTTTATCACAACACAAATCTTAACAGTGTTGGACTTCCCTCATTTAGTTATGGTAAATTTTTGCCAATAAATTATATTTTTTCAGACTTGATTCCTATTAGAGTCGAAAAAGAAAAGGAGGTAGATTTCATACTTTTCTCTAAGGATAATTTTAATGAAAAAAGTTTCCTGAAACTGCTTTCATTCGCCAAAAGTTTTGACCATTTGGATTCAACACATCGAATGATATTTTCATTTCCTGAATTTAATGAGCTTGAAGATGAACCAAAAATCCAGTCAAGTTTAATAGATTTTGAACATTATAAACTCAACAAAAATCTGTTCATAAAAACGCACCTTTCAGATTTTAGAAATCTCTAATATGAATAAAACTATTTTACCACAAGGAGACAGAATAAGGCAACTTCTCACTAAGTCAAATATTACCAATTCAAATATCAATTCTTTACTAAGAAATAAGGGTGTATTTTTAGGTAAAAATGAAAAAAATAATTCAATTCCAAATTTAATGAAAACCATAATAAGTCCTAATGATTTCAAAGAATTGTATGAAACTCAAAAAAATAAAGAAGATACATTCAAATTTAGAACAGCAACAATCAAGTGTAAGGAAGATTTTCAATTAAGTGAGGTCTTTGCCGAAGAAATCGATTTACAACAGAAAATTATTGATACTCACAAATACAAACCAACCTTCAAACTAATTGGCACACCAAGCCCTTATTTTGAGAACAATAAGGCTATTTATGAATACAAGATTGAACGAGAAAATTTATTGGAAGATTGGACTAACAACAAAACCTATCATTCTGGGGCTGTAATTATTACAAAAACTGGCGGAAATTTAGAATTATCCGTCGAACAAAATTCAACCTCAAAAGAAACTCATTTAATTAATGAGTTACTGACTAAAGAAATACGCAATATTCTTGAAAAGAAAAGATTAATCAATGATGATGATGATTTCATACGCATTAAATTTAATGATTTTGATAACGTAAATAAAATTCAATTTCTTTATTCGTTCACAAAAAACTTTTGCATTTTTCTTGATTTTTTTTCAATAACAGATATAAACCTATTGCTTGATGAAAACGAGGAATCACATAAAGATGTCAAGCCATTTTTAGATGAAATAGATTCGTTAAAACTTAATGGTAAGGTTCTACAAAATCATATTTTATTAAAGAATAAAACCTATCATCCGAAATTGATATTTGCTTCAATCTCATTAAAATATAAATTCAATATTAATGGTGTAAAAGGGGTTTGTGTTATTGTTATATCATTTCCAGATTATATTAGTAAAAGAGATTTAAATGCAGAACTTCAAATATCAATAAATTTTAATGTGAATAGGGAACATAGAAAAATGGCCACTGAAACACAACTAAGAAAAGAATTATACAGCTATATAGAAAGGAATAAAATAAAGAATTTTCAGAAATACAAAACGGATTAAAATTATGGCAATATCAATTGACTCAATAGAAACATTACAACGATATTTAAATGGTGTCTTAGATAGAGCTGACCATCACGCAGGAAAAGTTGAAGGTGTTTCTTTAGCGCTTTTAGGTGCAATAGTTTGGAAATCTGATAAAGAAATTGAAGTAAGGGAATATAATGGAAGTCCCGCAAATATGATTTGGTTTTGGGTTGATGGAAACAGATACGCAATGTCATACAATCATTCGACAGAGCAAATTGAACTTAAAGAAAGAACTCATAAAGGTGGAGTATTACATTCATTTGACAATACAACATCCTATCAAGAAATTATTGAAATATTTAACAAATTATAGAATATGAACCCATTATTATTAATTGGAGTAGCAATAGGATTAGGTAAATTATTGGTTGAAGCCTTAAGCAATAATTCTGAATTTGAAGAGATTGAACATAAAGACATCTTCAAAGATTTTCTTATTGACCAAGACAATAATGATTTGATTGACTCTATTTTAAAGCAAAAAATAACTCGTTCAATAAATATACTTATAAAAAAACATAAAGGATATAAAATAGGAAAATCAGGAAACCCGAAAACAAGAACTTCGAATCATATGAAGTATGATAAAATGTTTCTTCTTTGCGCAAGTAGCGATAAAGAATTAATTAATTTTTTGGAATCACATTACAACACAAAGTACATAAAAGACAAAAAAAACGACAATAAAAAAGAAGGAAGTGCAGGTGTTACTGTTGCAGTTAACGGAAAATATTACCTGTACCTTGTAACTAGAAAAAAATAACGAAATACTAACAGCGGCTATTTTTTTAATATGGGTTGAGATGCTTATTACAAAATTTCGAGTTTTAAACGAAGCCTCCCAAATCTTTTAATTTGGCTCTTTGCTATTCTGATAATATAGTATTTTTTAACACCACTATTACATAATGACATTAAAACAAGAAACATTTCATTAATAATTATAAATTATGGCAACAAAAATTTTTAATATGAATATTCAAGGTTACTGGAGAGATGAAAATAAATCTGATATTCCAAGTCATTCTGGTGTTTATTTTGTTTATGTGGCATCTTATAATGTTAAAACAAATGAAGTGACACTGTACAGTTTGATATACATTGGTGAATCTGACAATGTAAATTCAAGAATTCAAAATCATGAAAAGTATGATGAGTGGAAAACTTATTTATCTCAAGGACAAGAATTGTGTTTTTCTACATGTCAAATTGATAGTGACTATAGGTTGAGAGTTGAGGCTGTATATATTTTTAATCATAAACCAGCAGTTAATACAGAATATAAAAATTCTTTTCCATTCGACCAGACTACTGTAGTTTCAACAGGAGTGACAAATTTATTAAACACAAATTTTACTGTTTATCGTACATAATAAAAGTTTAAGTATTGGTCAAGTAAATTCATAAACGGCATTAATGTTATGTTGTAAGCAATTCCTTAATAATTATTTAAATTAAGATAGGTTACGGATACCCGTAAGGCTTTCTTTTTTAGTTATTATATTTTTATAAAATAAATTATAATAACTAGAAATTATGGCAAAATACTATGTGAATAATACACCCCAACAAAATGGAGACCATGAAGTTCATAAAGAAGGATGTTATTGGTTGCGCTTAGCATCAAGCACAAAAGATCTTGGAGAACATTCTAATTGTTTTCCGGCAGTTAGAAAAGCAAGAGAAACATACTTGCAATCTAATGGTTGTAAAACATGCTCTAATGCGTGTCACACCTCTTGATATAATTGATGGTTAGTTATGATTTTATAAATTTAATGTCAATAAATTATAAAAAAAAATTACACTCTAATAGTATTTTTTACAAATTTGATTTTGCTTAGAATAATAACAACAATCAAACACCTTACTACTATTATTATCAAGGATAAAAATATATTTAAACCTACCCAAAATTATTGAACTGAATGATTTAAACTTGAATTTTAAATTGTTCCAGTATTGGAATCCAGAACATAATGTAAACAAAAAACATTAATGATCAACTTACAGAAATAAAATTATGGCAAGTAAAAAAGAAATTGACAAAGTATGGGAGAAGGGTAAACCTATTAAAGGTAAAAACCCTAATACCCATAGAAAAGATGTTCATGAAAATGAAATATTTAAACCTTCTTATGGCAAAAATTCTGAAAAGGGATGGGAAATCGATCATAAAAAACCAAAAAACAAAGGTGGATCAGATTCTATAAGGAATAAACAACCTCTTCAGACTTCAGAGAATAAAAAGAAATCTGACAAATACCCTTATAAGAAAAAGAAATAGTAGCTATGGAACTTCATAATCAATTTAAAACAATTAATGATAGGGCAAGTAAACTAAAATGATATTCTCAATATTATATTAGCCTTTATTCCAGAAAAACAAAAATTCTTCAAGTAGTTTAAGTTCAGTTAAAATTCGTATTATAAGTTTCGCTTTTAATATTAAGTTAGTGTTTTACATTAATTAATTACTATAATTAAAGAATTAGGGGGATCCTATTGTTTTATAGAAAAAAGGTTGTCTAATTAGCCAACCTTTTTTTCTTTATTATATATCACTTTTCCGATTACTTAGTACCCAACATCAATACCTCATTAACCACCACCTCAGTAATATATTTTTTTTCACCTTCTTTTGTATCATATGAGCGATTGGTTAATTTACCCTCGATTGCAATCTCTTGCCCTTTAGTAACATATTTTTCAATAATTTCAGCTGTCTTGTTCCATGCAATTAAATTATGCCATTCTGTTTTTGTTTCTCGTTCTCCTTGTACATTTTTATAAATATCATTTGTAGCAAGTGAAAATTTTGCAAGTTTCTTACCTGAATATAATAATTTCTGGATCGTTTCCTAAGTTTCCTATAAGTTGTACTTTATTTCTTAATGTGTTCATAATTTCTAAATTTTTAATGTTTCTTTTGTTGGGTCATATCCCAAATAGTTAATGATTTTATACCGACTATCGGTTCTTAATTTTGTTATGTTGTTTTCCCATCTATGTAATGTTGAGCTATAAATATTTAGTTCCACACACATCACTTCAATTGGGATGTCTTCATAAATTCGTTTTTCTTTCAGATAATCTCCTAAAGTTTTACTTTGTACTAGAAGTCTTTTATCACGGGGTGCAGGAGCTGTTAAAACCAAATCACAAATGCTCAACAATGTCCTG